>JAAUYH010183342.1_pt1 | contig 19621 bp, 14 predicted proteins | sample 7278061 | NCBI WGS metagenome assembly JAAUYH01 (sample SAMN14350203, study PRJNA611818) | marine sediment metagenome | isolation source: surface marine sediment (0.6m) | place: French Polynesia: Moorea | collected 2018-08 | reverse complement strand
GGGGTTATGCTGTTCTAAAACATATACACCTTGAATTTGACGTTGCTTTTTGTTGACTTGATAACTGACATAATATAGAACATTTACTGCAATGTTTAGTTCTTGCTCCATTGCATCTTTAATGACTTGAACATTACTAAGCCAAATTCCTTGATTGATTTTAATACGAGGTAAAAAATAATTATTATTGTGCGATCGGATCAACACTTTGGCTTCAGTGGGATGGAGCAACAAAGCATAAAAGTATGATTGCCAAGACTTAAAGAACGTCATCTTAATAGATATCCAAACTTATTTACAACTATTCAAAGGGAGTAGGGAATAGTAAGATGTACCCCATACTCATATCTTGCACCTAGATACCAAATCGCCTGAAACTGAAGTTTCAGGCTAATATAATAAGTCTATTAAAATAGACTATAACTGTTATTAAAACTACATAAGAGTCCTCTTGAGAGGACTTTTCTGTAAAGCGCCAAGAAATTGATTTAAGGCGTGAAAATCTTAGATGGGTTTTGCTATTGCTCTACCCATCTTATTAGATAATTAAAATGCGATCGGGAATTCCCGTCCCGTTTAGGGAACGCGGAGCGACCCGCACCTTCGGTGAGAGAGCGAGGGGGACAACTTATCGGTCATAGGTTTACAATTTTGATACAGAATCTTTATATAGCAAGGGGCGGAAGTCCGCTTTATACTTAATTTTTCGGCTTGTATCTCAGCTTTTAGCTTATTGAAGCCCCCTTCGCACAAGGGTTGTATAATAACTTTGTACGTAAAATCTAGCTAAAATTGCGCTCTTTCTCGTACAAAGCAACGCACCTTGACAACTTGCAAATGGGTTCCGCACAGGAAATACGTTGTGTCGGTAAAATTGCAAACGTAATAAGGAGTATGAGTATTCCAAATACGTTAGTACCGAAGGACTTTCGGGGAAAGTAAATTGACTGTCAAATTGTCGTACTGTCGGGGGTGCATGGTAGCTGCTGTGTATCTAGATAAGTGGCGCTCCCGCAGTAAGATTCTCAATCGCGAGTTTGAGAAGCCCGTATGCGTTTACGCTACGGGAGAAGTCACGTCTTAGAACTTGCTAGCAAGTTTATTCCTCTTCCCAATTACCGTTACTGAGGGCAAATCCTTCATTTTGAGTTACCAGATCGATTTGTTGTCGGTAATAGTCAACGCTTTTTACTTCTACTTCCACACGATCGCCTAAACGATAAGCAGTGCGATTTTTTCTTCCTACTAAACAACTGTGACGGGAACGATATTCATACCAGTCATCTTTAAGGGAACTGACGTGAACTAAACCTTCTACTAACAAGTCTTCAATCTGCACAAAGAAGCCATAAGATTGTACTCCTACTATCAGACCTTCAAACACTTTACCAGTACGTTCTTTCATTTTTTCGGCTTTTTTCAAACCTTCCAAATCACTTTCCGCATCTTCTGCGACTTTTTCGCGATCATTAAGGCGAGGTAAGATGGCGTGAAGTTCGATATCAAGTTGTTCTTGCATCGCAGGGGGTAAAACATTCCAGTTAATTTCCCCATAGCAGCTACTACTACCCAAATCTACTCCATTTTTAGCACGACTGTGACGGCGATCGCGTCCGAATTCAAAAACGGTTTTCAGAATGCGCTGTACCATCAAGTCAATGTATCGTTGTCCTGGGGAAATACAGTGGGTATAACCATCACTATATGCTAATCCGAAGTGTTTTCCTGGTTTGGTAACGTACTTGACGGGTTTTAGGGTATCTTGCAGTAAATAGTTTAGCACCATTGTTTCTGACGAAGTGGCGAACTGCTGAGTTAGTAATTGATAATCGTGGGGTGTAATGTCTCCTTCTGGGTCTAACTCTAATTCCAATCCCAGATTAGTGCTAAGTTTGAGTAAATCTTCTAATTCATCTACATCTGGTTCAGGTTGCACACAATAAATACCTGGAACACCCCAAGCTTGTAAGCTCTCAGCAAGTACTTTCCCTGCTAGGAGCATTAATTCTGTCAGTAAGGAGCTAACGGGAAGATTAGAAGGGGATAAAATTACTCCCAAGCGACCTTCATCTTGAAATAAACTATTAGATTCTGGTATGGTAATTTCAAAACCGCCTCGTTGTAATCTTTGAGCTTTTACCAAAGGACTTAAAGTTAAAAACAGATCATTAAGTACCTTTGCAGTGGGAGCTAACTTGTCACTGACTTGATCTGGCTCTTGTAGGAGATTTTGTACTTCTTGGGGAGTTAAATAGTTGTCAACAGAAACTACAGAGGGTCTAATTTCCGATTCTAAAATTTCACCTTGGTCGTTAATCGTAATTAGAATTGAAATAGTAAGACGATTTTTTCCTGGTTCTAGAGAACAAATTTTATTGACTTTAGGAGGAAAGAGGGGGATGATTTTCTTCTGTAAATTAATTGCTGTGCCTCGTTTCCTGGCAACTCTGTCTAAAGTAGTATCTTGTTCAATGTAGTGAGCTACATCTGCAATATGAATTCCTAATTGCCAATTTCCTTCAGAAGTTTGCTCTAGTGTCAGAGCATTTTCAATACAAGAGTTTTCGGTTAACTCCGCTTCTGAGCCAATAGCTATGGTGAGTTTGTCTCTTAAATCTAGTCTGCGTTTAATTTCTGCTGCTGCTACTCTTGATGGTAAAGAGGATGAGGATTCGATTTCGTTGGGTTTAAACTCATGGGGTAGATCGTGTTTACAAGAGACAATATCTACATCGCTTGCTTCTTCTGCATCACTTCCCAGAATTTTGGTAACTTTTCCTAGAGGCGGTTTTTGTGCGATAGGATAGCGTGCGACAGAAACATGAACTAAATGTTCTACTGCATCTGCTAGATTTGTACCATTTTCTAGTAAATCCAGTTCAAATAATAAGCGATCGTCGAGGGGAATTGCACGATAACCATTGTCAGTATTACTTACTGTGGCTAGTAAAGAGGGGTTGGCTCTTTCTAAAATTAACTTGACTTCTCCTTCAGGAGAGCGACGACGACTACCTTCTTTGATGGTTTTCACTAAAACGCGATCGCCATTCCAAGCATTACTGAGATGAGTTTCTCTGATATAGATATCGTCTGCATTTTCTTCGTCTTGAATGGCAAAACAAAAGCCTTTACTGGAGCAGCGTAATTTAGCTTCTACTACATCTTCTTCATAAAGTCGACGATATTTACCCCTTTCTTTATCCAAAACCGAGATTTTTTCCAAAGCATCTAGTATAATTTCTAGCTTTTGGATACTTTCTTCGTCTTCACAGCCTAGTTTTTTCTCCAGATTTTTTTTTGCGACTAATTTGTCTTCCACAAATTGAGATAATAGTGTGGCGATTGAAAATTCCATTAACAATAATCCTTTTCTGTATATGTATAGGTGAACATCACACGATAATGTAAAGAAAAATGCGTGGTGAGGTTATAGACTAACAAAACTACGCTAGCCTAACAGGAAAGCTGAGGCTCAACAATCAAACAATGATAATCTCGCAGTTAGTAGTTTCCGATGGGAATCACCGAAAGTTATGGTATTACCCTATTCGAGAGCAAGAGGTTATTAAGCAATAATAAACCATCTGAGGTTAGTAGTACGAGAGTGTAAATTTTGTACTTCTGTTGAGCCGTAGGATATGTTTCGCAGCTAATCTTTCAGAAGTTGTTTTTACTCTCGGTATAGGGGAGTATCACCAACCTGATTTTGTTGTTTCTTGTTGCTATTGAACTTACTGTTACTTTAGAAAACAATTGAGTTATCGAGGATGTTTTAAGCTAAAGATTGAGAGTAAGTTAACAGCTATCCTGTATATTATTGTAATTTCTCTAGAGCTATTGGCAAATTTCTTTGGGTTTTTCCCGTAAACTAGTAAATTGGTATTGATTATAAACAGTACAATCGCTCTTATGTTGACCCAATTTCGTCATTACTACCCCCAAGGTAGTTTAATTAGTGAATTAATTAATATTGATCGCGGATTATATTTAGTTAGAGTTTCCATTGAAACAGAAGGAGTTACCCTCGCTACTGGTTTGGCTGGTGCTGATACTATTGAATTAGCAGAAGACCGCGCCAGAGAAAGAGCGATCGCAGCTTTAGGTTTAGACAAATCCCCTGTTAAGCCTTCTCCAACAGTAACAAGTCCCAAAATAATTCAACCATCTGCTGTTACTGCGGTTAAACATCAGGAAGTAAGTAACTCAACCCCAGAACTTAAAACACCACAACCGATTCCCTCTCCTGTAGAATTAGAGAATCATCAACCAAACTTTACTAGCAATTCTTCTAGGGAAATCATTACAGAATCTAAGACTGAAAAACCCTCTCAAGAAACTCAAGAGTATCAGAGAAATATTTTCGATCAACCAATAGTAGAAAATTCAGCGTCTCCCGAGTCTATATCTGCTCCTGAAACAGAAGTTTCTTACCCTCCAGTAGAATATGATTATTCCGAAATCGCACATAAAATCGATTTGGAAATGAAGCGGTTAAACTGGACAAAAGACCAAGGAAGAGACTATCTCTTGAGTACCTATGGTAAGCGATCGCGTCTCCATCTTAAAAATAATGAGTTGTTAGAATTTCTTGACTATCTAGAAACTTTACCAAGTTCTTAATTTACCTTTGTTTAAATTAATCTCCCCTGTCTTTGTATCTCCTAGTATCCCAGTCCTGAAGGGGGGATAACCTTTATAATCCATATATGACAAGGGGTAAGCTTTGCGACGTAACCCAATAAAAATAAAGTGTAAAATTGACTCAATATCCTAATCGCAGAACAAGATTTTCTCTACGCTTTAATTTAATCGCTGGTATTTACAATTATCATGCTCTCTTTAATTCAAAATAGTTAGCGGTGCTATCAGCAACTGCAGAGCGATCGCAACTTTCGCAAGAGGTCTAATACTAAATCCGATTCTCAAAACCCACTGTTGAGGTTGACGGAAAGACGCGGTGACACGGTGACACGGAGAATTATTGAAGGGTTAGATATAAGTAGGGTATGTCAACAGGATTTAGTATAATATTCAATAGTAAAATGAGCGAAAATCAGCCAATATCTTATATTATTCTGATTATTTTTGACTATAACAGTAAGGTTTGACAGTGATACAACGCATACAGAATATACTCTAGCGAGGTCATATCCCCCTCCACCCCCCCTTCAGAATCACGCCGTGGAATTGAGATGATGTGATTACCTATCCCACACTTATTTGATGCACTACCAGTGCCTTAAATTCCATCAATTGTCAAAAACTTACACGACAAGAGTTTCAGATACTGTTGTCAGTAAATCAAAACCGTCAATATGAACAAGTCTTCAGTATTTAAACGGAGAAATTTATTAAATAGTTTAAAATATCTAAGTAATTTTTCTATAGTAAAATCATCTTTTTTTAAGCTAATTTTGGTTTTGTTTAAATAACAAAACTAAAATGGCAAATTTTAGAACCTCTCATTGTTACAAAACACATTTGGGAAAAGTATTAGGAAAGAGAACAGTGCGGAGTAAAGCTTCTGCTAATTTAGACTTCATTTCATTATGGAGGAGCAGAATAATGAATCAGTATCCTAATTGCTGGCTTACTTTACTGCTTGCTTTTATACTTCTACCGCCATTTGCTTTGAAAACTCTCAGCGAGCGTCTTGAACCTTACCCTGCGATAATTTTACCTTCAGGAGCAGGAAAGATAGATGTAAGCGTAAGGGAAGTTAGTTTTAATAGGACTAGCCTTTGGGGTAAGCATGAAAAAAATAATACCTGGACAAGGATCAGTCTAGAAACTTTCTGGCCACCTATCCCTAGACAGTACTTTCAACCAATAGTAAGAAATTCATTGAGTTTAAAGTTAGAGAATCAGAAAATTATCAGTCCACCTAAAGAAGTTAAAGAAAGAGTTAAAGAAATCATGAATAAGATGTTGAGTAATAAGGTAACTTCTAGTGAAGTAGATAATACCAAGTACTGGTGGTGCCAGAAATTAGTTCAGTCTGGATATGCTTCAGATGAAATAATGATTGTCTCTGAGGAAGTAAAATTTGACATTGAAACTGGCAAAATTATCACCATTAAGAGAAGCCATGAAGAAATTTTTCGATTGGATTGAAGCTAAACTTGAATTTTTATGGCGAAAAGCCGAAGATGCATCTGAAAATGATGATCGGAGTCTCTCACTGCTACGAATCTTATATGGACTTTTTATTGCATTATTCGCAACTCCTAGCTTTTCTTGGATTGGAACAGTTCCTCAAGGTTTATTTCTTCCTCCTTTCTTTAGCTTAGGCAACTTCTTTGATGACTTTCCCAGTTATCCTTGGTTATTAGCGATTGATATTTCGCTGATTATTTTCACAATTTGTCTTTTGCTTGGTGTAAAAACAAGGTATGCAGGTATCCTTTTTTCTTTTTTCTACATCATAGGCTGTTCATTTCAATTTTCTTTCGGGAAAATTGATCACGGGATTATGTTTCCCGTTTTTATCTTTGGATTGTCTTTTACAAACTGGGGTGTGAGTTATGCTGTGATTCCAGATCAGAGAGTCTCTAAGCAGGTGCAAAGAAGAGTACTTGCTATTCTTGCTGTGTTACTTTGTTTTGGAATGTTTACCGCTGGTGCTGAAAAAATGCTAAGTTGGATTGACTTGGACTTGGAAAAGGGAGGATTTCTGAGTTGGTTTTATTCAGGCTTTTTTAACCTTGAAAGAAAATACTTACTCGCCCCTTTTGTACTGGTAGTTCCTCCTCAAACATTTGAAATATTTGATTATTTTGCTGTTGTATTTGAACTCTCACCCATGATTGCTCTTCTTGCTGGTAGACGATGGTGGCAATTATGGCTTTTCATAGCATGTCTATTTCATTTAGGCAATACAACATTGCTTAATATACCCTTTAGCATTCATGCTCCCGTTTATCTAAGTTTCATTCCTGTAAGCTCTTTTCTAAAAATTGCTCAAATACAGTGGAGTAAAGCACAAATTGCTCTTTTTGCATCCACGATGACGGGTGTAATTGCTATTCATCACCTGTTCCATTTCTCTAGCAGTAATTCAATTGAATCCCCAGTAGTGTATGCACTTCCTCTTGTTGAGAACAAAGTAGAATTGGAACTATATGTGGGCTTGTTAGTGTGGATACCAACTACTTTCTTGATTGGATTGGCAGTTACAAAGGCATTTAATAACCCTTCTCCTAAGAAGCAAAACCAATTATCATAACAGAGCCAGATATAGAGTGCTAGAAGTATCGGGGCGAGCATGGAAATACTTGCTAGTAGTAGCCACCGAACCATGAGGGAGCAATCAGAAAAAGTTGGTTTAGCATCCAAGCGATCCCCTATACTGCAAGCTGTTTAGTAGGTTTAAAAAATGGATATATGTTGGTAGTGGTTGAAAAAATTAATGGTAACTACTATTAATAAGCTGCCATTTTATCAAGGGGGTTTGAGGGATATGAAACTTATACAGAGCAAGCTTTAGGTAAGTTGTCACCCCGTCAGATACAAGTCAGTAACAACAGTTTTTTAACGCCAGAGAGCATCTGCGACTCTGATCACATCAGACATCTGAGGGACATCGTGAACTCGGAGAATATTCGCTCCGCCAGCGATCGCACTACAGCAAGTAGCAGCAGTACCCCAAACTCGCTCTTTGGGGTCAGTTTTATGTAAAATATGACCAATAAAACTCTTACGAGATGCTCCTACTAATATTGGTAAATTGAAACTTTGAAACTCTGATAATCTTCTGAGCAATTTGATACTTTGAGCAGCATCTTTAGCAAAACCAATACCAGGGTCAATGATAATATTTTCTCTAGCTACACCACAGGCTACTGCTTTATTTATTTGAGTTGTAAAAAAGTTACGTATCTCTCCTATCAAGTCTTGATAATCAGTCATTTGTTGCATGGTTTTTGGTGTACCGCGAATGTGCATCAGGATTATTGGGACTCCTAATTTGGCTGCGGTAGGTAACATCTCTCTGTCAAAAGTACCTCCAGAAATATCATTGATAATATCTGCTCCAGCTTCTATAGCTATTGCTGCTACTTTGGCTCTGGTTGTATCAACAGAAATAGCAATAGAATAATGTTTTCTAATGGTTTTTATAACTGTAATAACCCGATTTATCTCTGTTTCTAAATCTATTTGCTCTGCACCTGGTCTAGTAGATTGACCCCCAACATCAATTATATCTGAGCCATTTTCTATCATATATTTTGCTTGTGCTATGGCAGATTCAATATTATTAAATTTTCCTCCATCACTAAAGCTATCGGGAGTTATATTAAGAATACCCATTATATAGGTTTTTTCTGACCAATTAAAATTAAAATTGTTTTTTTTTAAAACTAGAGATTTTAATTCTTGCTTCATAAAACTAAAATAGTAGATTAATTTCTTGTAGTAGGGTAGTCAATACCCACCCTACTATGACTATTACCTATTCCCAATTAACAATTACCAACCCAATTCTTAATAGTAGAAACAACTTCTTCCAAAGGAATATCTTGAGACTCTTTAGTTTTTCTGGTGACGACTTCTACTTTCCCTTCAGAAAGCGATCGCCCTACTGTAATACGATAGGGAATACCAATCAAATCGCTGTCTTTAAATTTAACTCCTGCTCTTTCTTTACGGTCATCTAAAAGAGTTTCAACTCCGACAGCATTTAATTCTTGATAGAGTTTCTCGGCGACTTGTACTTTTTCAGAGTCGTTGATGTTGGGAATAATGACAATAGCGTGATACGGTGCGATCGCGACAGGCCAGATAATACCATCTTCATCATAAGATTGTTCTACTGCTGCTTGTGCCAGACGAGATACCCCAATACCATAACAACCCATCCAGATTGGCTCATTTTTGCCTTGTTCATTAGTATAGGTTGCACCCATTGCTTGAGAATATTTTGTCCCTAACTGAAAAATATGTCCTGCTTCAATACCTCTAGCAGACTGAAGAGTTTGAGTAGGGTCATGGAAAGCGCGATCGCCTTTTTGAGCAATTCTGACATCTACTACCAACTTGGGTAAAGCAAAATTATCCCTCCAATTAGCACCGACCAGGTGATAACCAGACTCGTTTGCACCAGTAACAAAGTTGGTTAAGTCTGTTGCTGTTTTATCCACCATACGGAGGAATTGAGGAGCGATATTTTCTTTCTTGCTAATGTAGCTATCTTCTATATCTGGAGCAATATAACCAAGGGGTAAAGGTTGAGATGACCATTTTTGTTGTGCATCTGCATCTGGTACGCTCAAAGCAATAATTGTACTAGCATCATAATCAGCAGCCAGTTTCACTAATTCATTTTGTAACTTCACTTCATTAACATCTTCATCTCCCCGAATACTGATTAAAACTAAAACAGTAATTCCGTTGTCATAGATAGTTTCATAAAGGACATTTTTCACAACTGCGGTAGGAGAGCATTTAAGAGTGTCGCACAACTTAGCAATAGTAGCGGTATCTGGTGTAGCTAGCTTCTGATAGCTACTAAAAGGGGAAGTTACCACATCTGCTGGAAGAGAAACCGCTTTTTCCACATTGGCTGCATATTTCCCATCTTTGGTATAGAGAATCTCATCTTCTCCTGCTTCTGCGAGGATCATAAACTCTTGAGAGCCAGAGCCACCGATCGCCCCTGAGTCTGCTTCTACAGCGCGAAATTCTAAACCACAACGGCTTAAGATATTGCGATAGGCTACATCCATATCCTTATAGGTTTTTTTGAGACTCTCTTCATCGGTGTGAAAAGAATAAGCATCTTTCATGATAAATTCTCGTCCCCGCATCAAGCCAAAACGAGGGCGGATTTCATCGCGAAATTTACTTTGAATTTGATAGAGGTTGAGGGGTAGCTGACGATAAGAGCGAATCAAATCTCTGGCGATCGCTGTAATTACTTCTTCATGAGTAGGACCTAAACCTAACTGACGCTCTTGTCGATCTATCAGAGAAAACATAATCCCTTCTGCTTTGGTGTAGGTATCCCAACGTCCAGATTCTTGCCACAATTCTGATGGTTGAAGTTGTGGTAATAAAGATTCTTGTGCGCCAGTAGCATCCATTTCTTCGCGGACAATCTGAGAAACTTTTTGCAAAACCCGCCACATTAGGGGTAAATAGGCATAAATCCCACTCCCAATTCTTCTGATATATCCCGCACGGACTAGGAGTTTATGACTAGGAATCTCCGCCTCTGCTGGATCTTCCCGTAAAGTCACCAAAAGCATTTGAGATAATCGCATTTTTCTGTTTCCTATAACAACTTGACGACTCCCACCGCTAAATTTCTCGTTCGTCTGAACGACTCTCTCAAAATTTTAGCGGGGGATTCTCTAGATCGCTCTTAGAGATTCCTGCTTCTAACCCTCTTATCTAGCCCACTTTGGTTCAAGCGAAATGTTAATTTCTCCCACTGGTACTGACCCCGACAGAACGGTCGTCACGAGTGCCTGGGGTTTCCCCAGGCAACGCGACCTCACGAATCCACAGGCAGTTTGTTTTACTTCCACGATGCGCCCCACCGCAGAAGGGTTTAAAGACTTATTTGGTTTTGCTTTTCCTTTTAGTTAGCTGCACGCGCCACCATTTGATTTCTAGGGTGGTATTTCCCGCGACGTGCCTAATACTGGGTGGAACTTCCTGAAATATTTATATGGGCTTTACCGCTATCTCAATTGTACAACAAGCAAATACCTTTATTTATGAAGATTTTGAAGCTAAATTTTAATCTATCGCTGTTCGATCTCATCTCCCGCTCTTTATCTCGCCTAGGCTCGATTTTATAATTGGATTACTCTCGCTCACGGAAATAGATATTGAGGACTCCAGTCGCTTGGCGATGGTTGATTGAAAAACACCTCATCCCTCATCCCTCATCCCTAAGTAAAAACTTCTAGATAAATATATATTTTAAGGCTTCAATAAAGTTTGATTCTTTTCTGAATGCTCTTAATTGAATTTTCAATGAATTACTGCTTTTTTGATAGTTAAATTGTAGTCATTAACCCAGAATTTGGGTATATATAGAATATAAGCCAGGCAACAGTTCTAGTTTTATTTACATAGGAAGGTAAGTTTTATTCTAAGACAATAAAAAAATTATGGAAAACTCACAAGGCAAACATATTAGTACAAATGTAATGGAAGAGTTAGTAGCAGAAGAAATAGAAAAACAACTCAAACGTTACCCTAAAAATACTGTTAAATTAATTAATCACGTTGAAGTAGCAACTTATGCTCTCAACCGATTACCACCTCTTTATGCTTCATCTTACAAGGGGTTGAATCAACAAAAATTTAAAGGAAAATCTCAATTCAATCTCAAAATTACTCAAGTAGTTCGAGAGGCTATTACAATAGTACAGCAAGATTTATTGAGGGACTCATCTCCTCTAACAATAGAGCTAGATCAAGTTGGGCAAGAATTACAAGAAGCAGAAAACGCCCTGCGTGAACTAGGGGATTTTTTACCCAATAAAGAAATTTCTTGGAAAAACTTAGTGAGAACAGTTAAACCTATTTTGATTAAGTTACATCAGAAAAAATATCAAAATAAAGATGTTTGGCAAAAGTCTGTTTATCAAAGATAAATCTTTATATCTTGTCCGTGAAGCGAAAACTGGAGTTGTACTGGAATAGTCGAAGCAGTATACGGCGTAAAACGACGGATACTGCTTCGAATTGGTGAATTTATATAGTAATTCTGCCTCCTTATGAGGCACAGTTTTTAATTCTAGTTTTTGTTAGTCGGGCTTATTTTTAATAGATTTAAGACTAATATTAGAATTTACTTCTTGCTCTAATTGTTCGGTGGAAGATACTAAGTTACTGAGTCCATTAATTAAGTTTCGTACATTATTTAGAAAATTGGGGTCCCCTGTTATGGATTCTAAATCAGAAGTAATTTTCTGAGCATTAGCGAAGGTAACTCTGGCAGAATCTAAAGTTTGTTGTAGGGTGATTAAACTAGTGTCATTACTAAAAGTTGCCGAAACATCTTTTAAATTAGCAGCAGCAGCAGCAGCATCAGTGCTGAGAGTTTCTAAATTTGCCATCAGCTTTTGAGTGTCTGTACTTGCTATAGTAGTATCTAGTTTAGCTACCAGAACTTGCAGACTTTCACTAGTACGACGAATATTGTCGAGAGTAATCACTAAATTGGTTCTGTTTTCTGCAACTAATTCGTTAGCATTACTAGCCAATAGGGTTAATTGTTCTGCTGTGTCTTGATATTTTTGAGAGGTTGTTTCAATTTGATCAGCAGCAGTATCCGCTACTCTAGTTATGGCTTGGGCTGTGTCAGAAAAATCATCTAATTTTTGCTCTACATTACCTATTAAGAGGGAGACATCTTTGGTTAATTTGCTAATTTCTTGAGCAGCAATGGAAGCATTTTTGGCTGCTGCGCTGACATTCTCGAATAGTTCAGGATTTTCTGAAGCAGTTAAAGTTAACTCGTACATCAAAGGAAAAAGATCATCGAGGGTTACTCCTGAAATCCCATCAACGCGATCGCCATTACAAAAGATTTCTTCGGGTTTACATTGTTTACCCACAGCACTAAGATTTTCTGATTGAGCAATCCAAGGGTCATCAGGAGGTTGAATATCAATAAAAGTTTCTCCAATTAATCCTGAACTACTAGCTTGAATGCTGGCTGTTTTGGGAATTAGAAGTTTGGTAGAGTCTATCTCCATCGTTACGTCAACTCCGTTTATTCCAGGTCTAATCCGCCTAACTCTGCCCACTTTTAGCCCCCGATATCTAACGGAATCTCCGATTTGGATGCCATTAACATCAGAAAATTCTGCAATAATGTTATAGCTATTTGCCCCAAATTTAATGCCTCTTATCCAAAGGGCGAATCCCCCAAATAAAGCTATTCCTCCCAGAATTAATAATCCTACTGAACCTTCCCGAATAGTACGCGATCGCATTTATTTCTCTCCTGCTCTTTAAATTGGATCAATCACTCTAATTGGCCCTTCGGTGCTAGCGTTGAAAAACTGTCTGACTAAAGGATTATCTGTAGTATCAATTTCCTCAATATTTCCTTCCCATTGAATGTTGCCACCATAAAGAAAGATAACACGGTCAGCAGTACGACGAATGGTGCTGTCTTGGTGAGACACCATAATATACGTACCACAACCTTGAGGAGTACATTGTAATTGTCGAACTAAATCTTCGATAACAGTAGAAGCGATGGGGTCTAAACCTGCTGTAGGCTCATCGTAAAGGATGACTTCTGGCTTACTATCAATATCTTTAGGATTGGAAATGACAGCGCGAGCAAAACTGACTCTTTTTCGCATCCCTCCTGATAATTCCGCCGGATAGCGATCGCAAGTATTGGCTAATCCGACCATTTCAAGTTTAGCTGCTACTAGTTGTTGGATTTCTTCCCGTGATAAATCTGAGTGCTGATATAGGGAGAAAGCAACATTTTCCCCCACAGTGAGAGAATCAAAGAGGGCTGCTTGTTGAAACACCATACTAATCCCGATGGGGTCATCACCATCTTCAATCAAACCTGTGCGTTTTTGTCCTTTGATATAGATTTCTCCTGTATCTGGTGGTAATAATCCCGCAATAATCCGTAAAATAGTTGATTTTCCCGTACCAGAAGGACCAATAATAACTAGAGCATCTCCTTGGTAAATATTCAAATCTACCTTGTCTAAAATGACATTATTGCCAAAAGCTTTAGATACTCCTTTTAATTGGATTAAAAGCTCTCTTTGATTGTAATTGCTCCTACATTTTTCTAGTTCACAGTTGTTCATAATTTCCCAAATGAATAAGTATATCCCTCTTTACGATAAATAGGAATCCTATGATTTCTTGATACAAAAGCTACAGTCTTATCTGCAAAACTAACGTCATCGCTTAAATTAATAATTGACGAAGTCTAAGGGGGCTTCCGCCTATCATTGGCGGAGTACCTGGGACTCAGCTTCCGCACCTTTTGGCTGGTGGGATAAGAATTATGAGGATTTAGGATAAGGATACAAGGCGAGGTTTCAAGCCTTCTTCCACACCATACCTCATCCTTTATCCTTTATCCTTTAAACCTCTTTTGACAATTGATAACTATCTGCAAATCAGTAATTAATTCTTAATTATCAACTATCAATTATAGAACGTAAGTCAGAATACCTAGATCATTTTAGGGGTAGAATGTCTGGGTGTGTCACTCTTCTGTCTCTAAACCAAAGACGCGAGCGACGGATTTTTCAACTTTATATCCTGAGTCAATGGATTCTAGGGGGTCTTTTCGCAGACGGTGACGCAGAGACAATACGATTACGCGACGAATGTCATCTACAGTAACTTCGGTGCGTCCTTCAAAAGCTGCGATCGCTTTAGCTGCGCGATTGGTAACTATATCACCCCGTAAACCATCTACATCTAATTCAGAACAGATTTCCGAAATTTTGATGCGTAGCTCATAATCAAGAGTCACTTGAGGAAGTAATTGCTGTGCTTTAACAATTTTTTGTTGGAGTTCTTCTTGCTTTTGGCGGTATTTTTCGCAATATTCTAGGGGATTAGCATCAAATTCTGCTCTTTGCTCCACAATTTGCACTCTTAAGTTTGGTTCTTTAACCGTATGAATTTCTGCGTGCATTCCAAAACGGTCTAGGAGTTGAGGACGTAATTCCCCTTCTTCGGGGTTTCCTGAGCCTACCATGACAAATTGAGCAGGGTGACGAATCGAAATACCTTCTCTTTCTACAGTGTTCCAACCACCAGCAGCCGAGTCTAACAGTACATCTACTAAGTGGTCATCCAGTAAGTTTACCTCATCTACATAGAGGATACCGCGATTAGCTTTTGCCAGTAATCCTGGTTCAAAGGCTTTAACCCCTTCAGAGAGAGCTTTTTCAATATCAATTGTGCCACAAACCCTATCTTCTGTTGCGCCTAGGGGTAAGTCCACCATTTGCACTTTCTTTTTGACAATTTCAAGAGGTATTTGCTGTTGGAGCTTTTCTTTGACCTGATCGCTCATTAGATCGGGGTCTTGAGGATCGCTGTTAAAAGGATCCCCAGCTACTACGTCAATTTCGGGTAATAAATCTGCTAGAGCGCGGATGGTGGTTGATTTTCCGGTACCGCGATCGCCCATAATCATCACGCCACCAATTTTAGGATCGATGACATTGAGAATTAGAGACAGTTTCATTTCTTCCTGACCCACAATAGCGGTAAATGGAAATACTACTCGTTGAGTTTTCGGAGGTGCTTGGAGTGTTGCTGTCATATCAGTTTTTACTTATCTAACTTTATAATTGTTTCACTATTAATCAACTATTAAAGATTTTTTTAGCTTTCTCTGCGAGAAGCCGCGCTCTAGCGATAATCGGTGAGCGTCAGTATGAAAGCAGGGGCAGCAGTTATTGGGCAATTCTAGCGTATTTATGAAAGCGTGCTAGAATTTGAGTATGCTAACCATGAACATGACATACCGAATTTACCCAGACGCTGACCAAGAAGCGATGATGCTTCAATGGTTGGAGACTTGCAGACAATTATACAACCATTGTTTGCGAGACTTAAAAGACTGGTTAAATAGCAGGAAATGTCCTATTGATAGATGTTCATTGTATAAAGAATATATTGTGCCAGTTAACATACTGTTCCCTGGATACCTTGAGCACAAACGCCAGTTAACCCAATGGAAAAAAGACAATCCTTGGTTAAAAGATGTTCACTCTCAAGTAACCCAAGACGTGGTTAAAAGAATGCACAATACTTGGGAAGCTTTCAAAAAACGTGGCTTCGGTTTTCCAAGATTTAAAAAATATGGACAGTTCCGTTCATTTTTATTCCCTCAATTCAAAGACAATCCGTTAACTGGATATCAATTAAAACTCCCTAAAATTGGGTCGGTTTTAATTGAGCTACATCGTCCTATTCCTGAAGGATTTGTAATCAAACAAGTTCGAGTTTTATCTAGAGCTAGAGGAACAAAATGGTATGTGGTAATTACAGTTCAATGTGATATTGCAGTACCAGAACCCATGCCTAGAGGTAGAGGCATTGGTGTCGATGTGGGATTGGAAAAATTTTTGACAACTAGCGATAATTTCACAGTTAAGCCAGCCAAGTTTTTTCGAGACTTACAAAGTCGGCTGAAAGAGCTACAACGTAAACTATCTCGAAAAAAGAAGCACTCTAAGAACTGGGAAAGAGCATCGGTTAAAATCGCTCTTCTTCATCACAGAATAGCCAATTCTCGTAAGAATTTTCATTTTCAGGTTGCCCATCAATTGTGCGACCAAGCTGAGATGATCTTTGTCGAAGATATTGACTTTAGAGTAGCAGCTAAAGGCTTTCTCAGTAAGTCAATGTTGGATGGTGGTTTTGGACAATTCAGAACAATATTACAATGGGTTTGTTGGAAGCGAGATAAATATTTCGCCAAAGTTGACCACAAATATAGTTCACAAATTTGTCCTAATTGTGGAACTCATACAGGTAAAAAGCCATTATCTCAACGTCAACATATCTGTCCTGAATGTGGATACTCTACCACCCGCGATCATGCAGCAGCAGAAATATTGCTACAAAGAGGATTGGCATCAGTACCCTCGGACGGAGGGGAAAGGAAACTGCCTGATAATGGCGTACTGTCGGGGTCAGTCAGAGACTGGCTAGGTAAGTGCCGATACAGGAATGCACTATCGTGAGGTAGTGAAGCCCGCGCTGTGCCTACTGGCTCAGCGTCGGGAGAACGTCACAAACGTCTCTCATTGTGCCATGTTGCATCTCTTGCACCGAATCACCGAGTCAGTTATCACTCATTAGCAAGAGCCCAATTAGCCATTAACCATTAGCCATTAGCTTTTCACTCATCAGTAATTTTCAACTCTTCCAAATTCCAAAAAGCTCCTCCAAGAGCGGAATATTCAATAGTTTGAATCTTATTTCTTACTGCTCCTAGAGCCAAAGGATTGACTAAATAAATAAACGGTAAATTTTCTGATACTATTTCTTGTACTTCTACATAAATTGCTTTGCGTTTTTCGATATCCAATTCTCTTGCAGCTTCAATAAATAATTGACCAATTTTCACTTCCCAATCAGCAACTTTTCTTCCTTCAATTGGTTCTTGTCCTGGTTTTGCCCCCTGATTAAAAAAGTGTAAACTACCATTAGGATCCCAGAGATTAGCACTATTATTAGGCTCATTACCTCCAGTGAATCCTAACAAGACACATTCCCAATCTAACGAGTTATCCAGTTGATTTGTTAAGGTATTAAAATTAATCGGCTCAAAATCTACTTTGATTCCTATTTTCCCTAAGTCACTTTGAATTTGTGACCCCATCGCTTCTCTGATTTTATTTCCTGAATTGGTTATAAGAGAAAATGTTACGCGATTTCCTTTACTATCAAATAATTCTCCTTGTTTATTGTAAGTAAAACCAGCTTCTGTTAGTAATTGTTTAGCTTTTTCTAGATTATATTCGTATCCTTTTAAATTCTCATCATAAAAGGGAGATTGAATAGAAATGGGAGAATTTTGTAGTTCTCCTAAGCCCCGATAGATATTGTTATTAATTCTTTGACGGTCAATAGCGTAAGCTACTGCTTGTCGAAATTTCACATTATTGAACCACTGGGATTTAATAGGCTCCACAAAAGGTTTACCATTTCTCTGACCTTGATTCAAATTAAAAGTAATATAAGTTGTCCCGTAACTTGCGCCACCATTATAGACAGTAAAATTTCCTCGCTTTTCTTCTTTCTTCAGTAGAGAAAAATATTCAGGAGATACAGTAATAGAATCTAAACTACCAGAACGAAATTGTAATAAAAATGTGTCTTGAGATTCAACAATTTGCCAGACTATTTTTTTGATACGAGGTAAAGTCTCGCCATTTTCGCTTTTTTTCCAGTAGTAAGGATTAGCTTCAAAGATAATTCTTTGACTATTTACATACTCTTTTAATTTATAAGCACTGTTAACTACAAATTCATCAGGAGGTGTATCTACTGTCCAAGTAGAAAGAAATAACAAATTACCGTCTTTATCTTTGGTTTCTACAGTTTTCTTTAATATATGTTCTGGAAAAATCGCCTGTCCAATGATGCTAACAAAAGGGGCAAAAGGTTCGGCTAAAACAAATTCAATTTCTAAGTCGTTTAGCTTTCTAACTTTTGGTAATTCTTGACTTTGACCTACTCTTAAAATGTCTCTTGTACCCGTGGGAATATCAGTATTAAAATACAGATCATTAAAAGTAAAAACTACATCTTCGGCGGTTAGAGGATGACCATCAGACCACTTTAATCCTTTTTTGAGTTTAACAATAATTTTTAATTTATCTTCTGAAACTGACCAAGATTCCGCTAACGCTGTTTCAATTTCTCCTGTAATAGGATTTTGGGTAACTAACCCCTCAAACATCATGTTCCCCACACTACTGCTACCTCTATCTTGAGAAATCACAAGATTAAAAGTTTTAGGATCGCTTAATACTGCTTGAACCAATTGGGTTACTTGGCTAGCATTAGATTCTAACAGTGCAGAATTACAACCGTTTAAGGTAATCGTATTCAGAATAATTATCCCAATTAATAATAGTTTTGTGGGGAAGATACGCCACAATTTAGACCCTAGTAAAGTTTTCATCTAAGATATTAATTGTTGATGGTTGATGCTTAATTGCTAAAAAGTTACTAACTACGCTCCTACGCTCCTACTTAATCTTGACGACCTAAAGCATAGACTCCAGAGATTATACAAGTCATTATGCCTAAACTAATCGACCAGCTAATACCCAAGCTGAAAGAAATACCCCAATTACAAACAGCACCTAAGATCAGAAACGGAATAATACTCATAACTGAAGCATAAAAAGCGTTTTGCGATTCTCTTACAGGGCGAGTTTCTTCGTATTCTTCTATAGTATAAAGCGATCGCTCGGCAAAATTAAACCACCGTGATAACTGTTCTGTAATCCAATCTTTCACAGAAGTAAGACTAATATAGAATACTAGTGACCACAAACAACTACCAGCGATCGCAGTTTGATTGATCGGAAATAAAAAAGGAAAAAAATCTTGTAACATAGTGAATTTAAAATTTCTTGCTCATAATAAGGCGATTATTGTGGGATTATAGCCAATATCCTTTTACTTCAAAGGTTTGAATCTTAAGTAATTATACCGATTCTATTATTGCGGTAACAGTTAATAGGTAGTATATTGGGTAGATATGTTTACAAACCACCCAAAAATTTACTTTGTAATGTAGTATTGACTATTTGTCATAAATAGTATATACACCTTCTCACAAAGAAAGAATAAATTTATAGTTTCGTCCCTAGATTGAAGAGTAGTTGTTAATTATCCAGTAGGAAATCCGAGAGCTATGAGTGTTAAGGCAAAATTGTATCGCCTAGTGCTAATAATGGTGGCGACTTTGTTAATTACTCTAGGACTAGCATCAGAAAAGCTAGGGAAAGTTAAAGCATCTAATATATTAGAACCACAAGAGAATCTAGAATCAACAGAAATAGCTGGCACTTTGTGGACACATGGTTCTTTTCCTGTAGAGAATTTTCAAGCTTACACTTCTCCTTTCGGC
>JAAUYH010137983.1_pt1 | contig 19631 bp, 16 predicted proteins | sample 7278061 | NCBI WGS metagenome assembly JAAUYH01 (sample SAMN14350203, study PRJNA611818) | marine sediment metagenome | isolation source: surface marine sediment (0.6m) | place: French Polynesia: Moorea | collected 2018-08 | reverse complement strand
CCTGAACATCAATTTCCATAGGTTGGTTCTGGTTCAATGGCTCAAATTGAAATACTTTCAATAAATATCTCATCTTTCAGCCAACCTGCTGAAGATAGGCTATATAACAATTACAGAAATTACAAATTACAAAAGTTTTCGGAGTCTGACAGAAAAGGGATACAAGCTATAAGCTTCTAAAATTCCTAACTTAGAGTTTAAAGCTTATAGCTAATAGCCAATTTAAGCCATTCCTTGTTGATAGCGTTTATTTACTTCTGTCCAGTTAACTACATTCCACCATTGTTGGAGATACTCTCCCCTTCTATTGCGATAGTTTAGATAGTAGGCGTGTTCCCAAACATCATTACCCATAACAGGATACATTCCATCCATGAGAGGACTATCTTGATTGGCTGTTCCCATTACTTTTAGTTGTTTATTGCTATCTAAAACTAACCACGCCCAACCACTACCAAACTGTTTAGCACCAGCATCATTAAACTGTTCTTTAAAAGCCTCGAAGCTACCAAAAGCACTAGTAATAGCAGTCGCGATCGCTCCTGTGGGTGTTCCTCCCCCATTAGGACTCATAATTTCCCAAAACATCTTGTGGTTAACGTAACCACCGCCATTATTACGCACTGTTACTAAAATATCTGCTGGTACGCCGTTAATATCGCGTACAATATCTTCAGCAGATTTACTGGCTAATTCTGGATACTTACTAACTGCTTTATTGAGATTCTTGGTATAACCAGCATGATGTTTATCATGATGAAATCTCATGGTTTCTTCATCAATATAAGGTTCAAGGGCATTGTAGTCATAAGGAAGGGGTGGAAGCTCAAATGGACCTTCACTACCGTCATTTAGGGACTGGGCTAAAGTAGACTTAGCAAAACTTCCCAAAGCCATAGTGCTAATACTAGCACTCGCTAGAAAAAGAAAATCACGACGATTAAGAACCATTGGTTTAGTAAAATTAGAGTTTAAAGGGAATAAAGTGCATCAAAATACTTGCCTTTCGGTAATTATTTTGGTGATTATAGTAATTCAAGTAGATGCTTACTTCAGGGAAGATTGTACCAACTTATCAATTAATTTTTACTGAAAAATTTCTGAGAGAAGCTAGTTTAAAGATTTTTTCTAATTCCTGAATTTTTGCTCGACAAAGCAGTATCTTGCCTATCTAATTCCTTCTACAACCAAAATTTTTGCTTTATGCACAAAATCTCTTATTTATTGCAAACTGTTGCAGACTGTTAAGTTACCAAAGTAAAAGCAATCGCGCAAGGAAAAAAAGATAAATTTGTAGAACGAGAATAAGCAATCTCCTTAAAAGCCAGTACCCTAGATTTTATGACTCAAACTGATACTTTTAATCTCATCAAACAGATGCAACAGTCAGAATTTTATCCTCATTCGACAGTTGAATCTATTGAATTAGTACAAACTCATATTTCTTATGTCTTTTTAACTGGAGATTATGCTTACAAGCTAAAAAAGGCAGTTAACTTCGGCTTTCTAGATTTTTCCACTCTGGATCAAAGACAACATTTTCTGGCAGAAGAAATTCGCCTGAATGAGTCGATCGCACCCGAATTATACTTGGAAGTACTACCTATAACTCAAACTGGAGATCGATATAGTTTGGGTGGTGAAGGGGAAGTAGTAGAGTATATTCTTAAAATGCGTCAATTTCCCCAAGCAAATCTTTTTGTCAATTTGTTTGCAGCCGGGAAACTTGACATTGAGCAAATGGAAGAATTAGGCAAAATTGTGGCTCAATTTCATAGCCAAGCGGAAACTAATGAGTATATTCGCAGTTTTGGGACAGCAGCTAAAATTAGGGAAGCCTTTGACGAAAATTATCAGCAGACAGAAAAGTATATAGGTATTGTACAAACTCAATCACAATTTGACGAGACGAAAGCCTATACAGATAAGTTTTTTGCTGAAAAAGAGGCATTATTGGAAAGCAGAAGAGAAAATCACCAAATTAAAGAATGTCATGGCGATTTACATCTGAAAAATATTTGTTTATGGCAAAATAAGATCCAACTATTCGATCGCATTGAATTTAATGAGCCTTTCCGCTTTGTTGATGTTATGTATGACATTGCTTTTGCAGTAATGGATTTAGAAGCAAGAGATAGAAAAGATTTTGCTAATGCTTTTCTGAATACTTATTTAGAACAAACGGGAGATTGGTTAGGATTACAATTATTACCTCTATACCTAAGTCGTCAGGCCTATGTAAGGGCAAAAGTAACTTCTTTTCTGTTAGATGATCCTGGTATTCCTAAGGAAGTTAAAGAAGAAGCAGCTAAAACTGCAACCGATTACTATCAGCAAGCTTGGGCATATACGCAAAATCGAGCGGGCAAAATTATTTTGATGTCTGGTTTGTCTGGTGCGGGCAAAACTACAGTTGCTAAAGAGATCGCCAAAAACATTAATGCTATCCATATTCGTTCTGATGCTGTTCGTAAACATTTAGCTGGTATTCCTCTTAACGAGAAAGGAGGGGAAGAAATTTATAGTGAGGAAATGAGTCAGCAAACTTATGGTAAGATGCTAGAGTTAGGGATTTTATTAGCAGATATTGGGTTTCCAGTTATTTTAGATGGTAAATACGATCGAGTTGCCCTGCGTCAAAAAGCGATCGCGACTGCTAAAGATAATAATATTCCGCTAAAAATAATTAACTGCACCGCACCAACAGAAGTCTTGCGCGATCGACTAGATAAGCGCAGTGGAGATATTTCTGATGCTACAGTGGAGTTACTTAGTAGTCAACAAGCAAAAGCCGAGGACTTCACAGAAGAGGAGAAACCTTATGTAGCTACAATTGATACCAGTAAGGTAGATTGGCAGGAAAATCTTCTTGATTTATCGTAAGTTCGATCGCCTATCTTAGCCTTTTCGACAAAGAGGGCTGATACTAATACTTCTCGTTTAAGCCCAAAATCAAGTAAAGTAAAAATTATTTTGAGAAGACAGAATCAGTCTAATAAACCTCGGTTTTGTTTGGGGGAAAGGTTAAAGGTAAAAGGGAAAGGGAAAGAAAATTTATCCTTTTCCCCTTCTCCTTTCTCCTTTGCCCTGACTTCTGAAAGAAGTCTTCTGATTAACCTTCGTTTTTGACAAAGAACAGAGCCGTCCGCCCATCAACTTGCAGCCCTCCTTGCTCAGAAGAACCCCATTGAGTTATGTATTTTTGTCCATCATTCTCTTGGCTAACACACATAGTTAAGTTAGATTGTAGTTCTTGGTAACAGCCGACTTCAAGTCCTGGCATTCTTGCTGATGTTTGCTCGAAAGATTCACCAGCTTTATTGATGATCGCCAACCCTCGATCGCCACGTTCAATAAATAATAGATTAGGACTATCTGCTCCTTCCGCAATTTCATTGCCATTGCGGAAGTATTGTGGTTGATCTATTAATTGTTCATGAAAGTTTATTCCTGCCTGAGCGATCGGATTACTAGTATCGTCTCTGTAAATTAGGGGGATTCCTTCTGAACGAGCTAGGATATAGGCATTAGCTAGCATCTGGTCTTGAGGATTAAACCCATAGTAATTATAGAGATCTCCTCCCTCAACAGTGTCATGAGTTTTAGCAAAAGTCACAGCTTCACTCCCAGTCAAGGCACCTCCAAAACTGGCGGGATCGATCAGAGAGCGAAGATCGCCCCCAAAACTAAAGGCATTTTTGAGAGTTCCTAACAAAGCATAGTCACTCACATCGAGATCGTGAATTCCTGTATAAATATAGCTGTCATCAAGATTTCCTGAAAGTACCTCCCCATACATATATTTATCCGAGGGGACAACAGCAAGAACTTCCTCAAAATATTGTGATTCAATATGTTTAAGAGCATCAATCCGAAAACCATCGACTCCTAAGTCTAGTAAATGGGTTAAATAATTTTTTGCTTCTTGTCTAACATAGGGTGATTCTGTATTTAAGTCAGGAAGACTACATCCTAGCCAACCGTGGGTAACTTGATAGCGATCTTGGTCATTATTAATACAAGTTCTCGGATGAAAGTCTTGGGGAGAATAGCGAGGATATTGTAGAGTTTCAGAGTAGGGAGGATAGTCAGCCATGTGATTGAGAATCACATCTACCAAGATTTTAAGATTTTGTTCGTGAGCAGCGTCAATTAGTTCTTTTAAGTCATTTTCATTGCCTAAAGGACTCTCAAGAACGGTAAAATCGATAGGTTGATATCTTCCCCACCATTGATCGGAGGGATTGCTCTTTTCAGGGGGTGATACTTGAATGTAGGTATAACCTTGAAGCTGGGGAAGTTGAGCTTTTACTTCCTGAAACGGCATATTAAAGGCTTGATAGATAACATCAGCTTGGGCGGGAATTGGATAAGAAATAATCAGTGCTAGGCAAGAGACAATCGCCAGACGAAGAAAAACTTTTAGGAAAAAGGTAATTTTATAACGCATATAACCTCAAATTTAAAATTAGCTAGAGATATTGGTAAAAATCACTTGATTAGTTTTAGTTAAAATCGAGTACAGTTAAGAGTTAGCAGAATTAATAGTCTCAGAGGGTAACAACTCTTCGATACTTATGTCATTCAAAGAAAGCCATTTATCGATCGATGAGTTTTTAATCTTTTCCCTAGTTAAAACCCCACTTTCTACAGTTGTAAATAGGTTTTGTAGAATTGCTTCACGAGTAGTGGGATTCGATGGTTGTTTATTATTAAAGGCACTATCTTGAAGGATCTTACAAACAGCCAGATTAAACTCGTAGTAAGTTGTCCAAGCTCCATGCTCTTGCCAGTCACCGCGAAGCTCAATTGCTTGGCTAAGAAATGTTTCTGCTTCTTTCCATTCGGGCTCTTGTTTATCTTTCAAAGCAAATCCAAGCTCTCCATAGTAGGGGTAGTAAGGTTGTTGCTCAGTGCTTTTAATCAGAGACCGAAAAATAGGAATAGTTCGTTCCATTTTGGTTTTTCTAGCTGGATTATCCCAGTTTTCTGAGCGAATACGTTCTGCTTCAAAAAAAATACTTGATTTCATAGCATCTGAAGCAGCTTTAATCGCTTTATCAAGTTGTTCAGATGGTACTTCCGGAAATCTAGAATTTAACTGACGATTAACCAGAATTTGAACTTCGGAATCACATTGAAATTGATTTTCTATCTGGTTAGCTTTCTCAGCTTTTCCTTCAACATCTTTGAGTTTAGTAGTGACTTCTTCTAGTTGTTGGAGATCTGCTGCTCTAAATCTACTAGGTAAATACAAACGAGCCCATAAAAATCCCAAGAAAAAGCCACAAAATGAAAAGTAAATCAACACCACAAGTGTAAAGCCAGTGTTAATAGCATAAGACTCATTGGTCAAATCTCCGAATCCAGGAGCTAGCTTAACGACAAGTCGATCGATCGCGGAGGTGATTCCTGAAACTTGGGTCAAGCCAACACCTACTAAGATTTTTGTGAGCCAATCGGAAATCTGTTCTAAGTTAGTGTTAGGAAGATAATTTGTGTCAGAGTCATCTAATTGACTGTTAGTACCATTAGTATTTTTTGCTTCTGGTAGAGTATCTCCTATGGTGCGCGGAATTCCAAATAAAAAACCGAGAAATACCCCTGAGAGCAAGAATGCACCAGATGCCGTCATGATCACACCAAAAACAGAAAGAACCATTTGAGGACGATCGAAAAATTGGAGGGAGTAGAGCAAAATGAATACAATCCCTGCAGTCAAAACTACTAGGAAAGGAAAAGTTGCTCGCCAAATCTCTTTTGTCTGTCTACTCGAAAGGTCTAGACCCAAAAGTTGCATAAGATTATTGTTTAACCTCCAAATTCAAAGTTTTTCATGCCGATTACATCTGTTTTAAATCGAAATACGCTACCAGCTTTGGGATAGTAGTCTAATTGAGATCGATCCATGTCTCTTCTAGCTGTTGTTATATAAAGCTCATTCATATTTGCTCCCCCAAAGGTGCAGGAGGTAACATTAGGAGCAGGAACGGGAATGGTTTGCAGTAATTCTCCAGTGTTGGGATTCCAACGGGTTACTTTGTATCCAGCCCACAATCCTACCCAAATCATGCCTTCGGTATCAGTAGTCATTCCATCGGGATATCCGTCGGTATCTGGTATGGTAACTGCCACTCTGCGATTACTGATGTCTCCTGTAATCAAATCGTAATCAAAAGCAAAGACTTTTTTGGTAGGAGAATCGATAAGATACATGGTGGAATAATCGGGACTCCATCCTATACCATTAGAAACAGTAAGATTTGACCATAATTGTCGAACTGTCAGATTAGTATCTAAAGAATATAACGCCCCGACTCCCTGAGTTTGATTCTTAATAGCCATGGTTCCTGCCAAAAAACGCCCAGTCGGATCGCATTTACCATCGTTAAATCGATTTGATGGTGGATGACTTTCAGGATTTACCAGAGGTGTAAGTTTTTTTGTTTCTAAATCTAAAGCAGCGAAACCTTTTTCTAAAGCTAAAACAACACCACCTGATTTTCTAGGAACAACGCAACCAATCGATTGTTTTAGTTGGATTGTTCGATCGATTTTAGTTTCAGCCTGATAAACATGAAGTTGTTTTTTGTCACCATCAACCCAATATAATAATTGTTGTTCTTGATGCCAACAGGGACATTCTCCTAAAAGTGCTTGTGATTCGACTATTAGTTCTAATTTAGTAACCATGACTTCTCGATTCTGAAATAGCTAGAGTATATGCATACCAAGAGAAACAGCATCTGCTCATGAGAGTTTAACGTCCCACAATGCCTGGAGCTAAGGGCTTGAAACGAAAAATATAATAGGGAGGAATAGAAACTTCTTCCCCAGCATTAAGACCAGCAGAGCGGTGTAATTGATTGACTGCCACGTATAAATAACCATCTGCACCAAAGCTAAAAGCATCAGGCCAAGAAAGCCTTTGATCGCCGATCAGCCTTTGATATTTGCGGTCTGTGGTAACTACTCCAATGGCATTAGCTGCCAATTCTGAAATATAAATATTCCCGTCTCGATCGATGGAAATACCGTCAGAAATTGGTTTATCGCTATATCTTTCTACTTTGCTTGCTAATTCTGCTGGACTTAAATCAGTATTACAAAGGTCTGTAGTTTTGATGCGATAAATACTAGTGCCGTGCATTGAACCAAAGTACAGCCATTCATTCTGTGCATCAAGAGCAATAGGATTTACACCATCACGAGGTCGAACTACAGTTCCATCAGGCTGCTTAACTCTTACTGGTACTCCCTCGATTATCAAGTCAATTTCTTCTGGTATTACGCTCTGGTGTCCTTGCAGGACGCGATTAGCCCAACCTGTCTTCAAATCAACCACAATCAAAGCTGCATTGTTTCCTCCTGCGGGATCGGCAATATATACAAAATTATGGGTTAAATCTACCGCCAAATCATTGATAAAGGCATTATTTGGTGTGACTGGTGGTGGCAAGTAAATTAATTTTGCCAGTTTATGATTGAGACTATCCCATCCTACTAATTTTGGAATAGATTTACCTCTAATGCCATTGTCTAACATCCAGACAATCCCCTGGGCATCTGACTGAATACCGAGCACAGAATCAAGAGCAATTTGTTCTCTTTGTCCTCCCTTGCTCCATTCTTCGTTAGGAAATGGTAACGGCTTACCGTCTGGGGTAATTTCCACCACTCGCATTTCGGGAGTATAAAACTGGTGTAGACTGACAAAGATGCGACCTTCTGGTGTCAGGGTAATATTACCAGGAGCAAGAGTCAATTCTGCGACTACCTCTAGTCGAGCGTTTATACTAGCAGACATAAATACCTCTTTTTTGTCTCAACTCCAAAACAAGATAGTTTAGATTGAAGATCTAGACTTTCTGCAATACTACAAATCCATTAGCTGGTATTACAACCCCAATGCGACCGTTGTCAGAAGTAATATTTGCGCCCAAGTTTCCCACATTGTTACCTCCGTAGGATTCGAGATTGCTATTAAACATTTCTCTCCAGTTACCATTGGGAATTCGCTCATTTTCAATAATGTAACCGTTAGCAAAGGGGGAATTGTTTAAACTCCCTACCACTAAAAATTCTTCAGTTTCATCCCAGCGTTTGAAAGCAATTACTCGATTAGCATTGTGGACATGAAGAATATCGATGTTATGGGAACGAAGTCCTGAATGATTGAGTCGAAAGCGAATCAAGTCCTGATAAAATCTGAACAATCGCTTACCATTGTTTTGTCTCTCCCCCAATAGATCCTCCCTGTTATTGAGGAAATCTCTGTATCGGTATTGTTTTTGGGCACCAATCTCTTCGCCCATGAAAAACATTGGCGTACCAGCTGAAAGCATAGTCATCCCACAAGCAAAGTGGACGCGAGCTTCTGCAAAACTGCGGGTTTCCCCAACCAGAGGCGCACCGTCTACTGCGGAGACAATAGTACGCCGAGATTCAATCTTATTACCTCCTTGTTCGTAAGAAGAATTACCAGCTTCGTCATGAGATTCGTGATAGACAACTTTATGATCCCTCGATTTGGCTAAGGCTCCAGCAAAGTAATTCATTGCTAAAGGTCTATTGTCGCCGAATCCAGCGGTGGGAATTAATTTGGCATATTCAGTTCCTTGTCGAGCGTCGCCGATCAGATGATGGTAAAATTCTGAATACCAAGCAGCATCAAATCCCAGACCACTATCGTTAGAAGATACCGTTACTAAGTCCCAATCAGAATGATCTTCTGCCATTAACATCACAGAAGGTTTAATTAACTTTAAAGTCCGAGTCCATTCTCTGAGAAACTTAGCCCCAAAAACATTGACATTGCCCATGGGTCTCCCATCAGCATGAAGCACATTATAGGAATGCATGGAAGTAGTTTGATCTACCCTAAAACCATCAATATGAAACTCTGTGAGCAGTGATGCTGCGGAAGAAATAAACATCTTCCTTACTATTTCCTCATGAAAGCGTGGAGAATACCCAGTGGACATATTGTCAACATATCCTCCTTCAGGAAAAGGTCTCCCATCGGGATAGAAATAATTGCTGGAGTCTCCTTCATACCAGTAATACATATTGCGTTCAGGAGCATCTGAATCATAGCCCCATTCTGCCCGTTCTCCATCTGGAGAATAGTGATTGTAAACTACATCTAAAATCACGGCGATGCCACGACGATGGCATTCTCTAACAAAATGTTTGAGTTGGTCTCTACCCCCAGCACTATACTCCATAGTAAAGTAGTGAGAAGTTTCGTAGCCCCAATTAGTCTCGTCTCTAAATTCAGCCATAGGCAAAAGTTCGATCGCGTTAACGCCGAGGTCTTCAAAATAATCCATCAACTGCATAGCATCCTCGAAGTTACCAGGTCTATCTTTGCCATAGCCTAAAGCACCCAGGTGTAGTTCGTAAATTACTAAATCCTCAACCTTAGTAGGAAGTGGTTTATTGGAGTTGAATTCATAGCTCCAAAACTCCTCGTCGGAGATAAACTGATCTCGGGGCCATATTTGGTTGTAGAAATCTTGAGCTACTAAATCTAGATCGACCACCACAGAACAGCTTTTTGTCCCATCTAAATCTTGCGAATTACCATTATAAGGTTGTCCGTTTGGATTAGTATTACCTTGACCTATCTGACAGCGAGAATATAAATCTGTTCGATAAGCAACTCCTCCATCTTCTTTAGTAATTCTAAACATATAAGGTTTGTGGTCGTAGGATGAGAAATTGGCGAGTCTAGACTCGTTAACATCGGTTTGCCAGACTCCATTCTCTTGCCGAGCCATACTAAATTCCCCTAGGGAAGCATCGATGCCCTCACCGTTATCAGCAATATAACCACTTGCTCCTCCAAACGCTAAGTCTACTTTTTGGGCATTGGGTGCCCAGACTGAGAATTGCAGTCCAGGATTGTTTTGGTTAGGACGATAGTATTTGTGAGAACCTAAGTATCGACAATTAGTTAGGTAGTATTTTTCTGCTTGAAGGTTGCCAGAGGATGTTTGTAGAGTAAAAGTACGGTAACGTGCTTGAGATTCTCCACTGTTAATTTCAGTGGGAATACCCCAAAGATCATTGCCGGCTGGTCCATCTAAAATAACACCCCAATGAAATTGTGAGCCTACTTGAGAATCGTCCAGTTCGACTTTTGCCTGAAAACAGGGACAACCATCCTCGGAGAATCCTTTTTCCATGGGAATGGAAGTCCATTCGTCAGAGTAGCGACCATTTTCATCCCAACTTCCTGTTAGGCGTGCATTACGAAAAAGGTCTTTTTTTAATCCAGTTAGATAAGTAAACTCAACTTTAGTCATGATTACATCTCTTTTAATTTAAATTGACGGTATTTAGGAGCTTAGTTACAAGTGTTGTTTTTACTTGGTTGTACCGAATAAGCTCCTGTTTCTAAGTTCGCCTCAAAGGTATAACAACCATCAGCTTTTGGAGTAAACTCCAATGTAGGAGGATCGCCGTGAGTAGTTAGCTGACCGTATTTTTTCAAGTCTTCAAGTGTAGAGTTAGCGGGATGGGGATTTCTACCTAAGAAGTCTTGACCATAATTATCTAATTCGTAATCCGCAAATACCCATAACCAACCCCAATTATTGGCAGTATATTTATATGCATACTGGCGATCGGCTTCAAGCTGCACGTCTTTAACGAATATACTTGAATCAGTTTTTTGCATATTATTAGCTTTGCTGGTTGGCTGCCAAGCTGCCATTGGCTCATCAAAACTACCAACTAACTGCAAAGTTTCAATGGTTGTGGCAGGTTCCAAAGGAGCATTGCTTAATGACTCAATGGAGAATTCATCTTTATTAGCATCATAGACAAACTTGTAATCTCCACTTTGAGCTACTGTAAAGAAAATATTGGGTTCGTTGGGTTTGCCATGCCAAGCTCTGCCTAGAAGTTGGTTAGGAGCGTCTGATTCGAGCCAAGCACCAAGAGCCATAGTATCAAGGAAAAGCTCTTTGCTGATGGCAAAATTAGCACTATAGATACCAGGATCGAGTTTTACAGTTTTAGTCCAAACATTGTTACCAATATTTTTGAGATTGCGTTCTCTATTGGTAGGATCGAATTGGTTTTCTGGATAAATAGTGCCTAGTAACTGAAAAGATGTGACATCATTCAAGATTTTTACTGGTGGTAAGCCTTCAGAAGCTTTAACTTCAAATTTATACTCCTGAGGATTCATCCGAATGGTATAATCACCATCTTCAAACACTTGAATTGTCAAAGCTGAATTGTTGCTCTTACCACCACTACTACCAAAACCAGTGCCTCCTGCAAGACTTCCTTTGCCGTCATTGTCAGCACCAAAGCCCCAATCCTCGTTATGATTAGCGGAAAATAAAAACTGATAAACTCCATCTGCTCTAAAATCAATGCCACCATTGGTTTTTAAAGGAATGGTTTTCTCCCACCAATCCCCGTTTTGAGTCATTTCATGATTTTTACGGGTTTCGTCAAATTTCTGGAACATATTTTCATCGTCCCAGACAAATCCATTCACTTGTACTGACTTAATTTCTGTTAGATAGGTGGGTGTAGGAGTAATATTATATTCGAGAGTAGTGGGATTAAAGCTGATTTTATAAACGCCGTCACGATCGACTTTAATCATCAAGTTCTGTCCTCGATCGGCGCGATCGCCTGTAACTAATTCTGGTTTACCCATACTATCTACTTGTCGATCGACCTTGAAAGTTTGTCGCAGATCGTGATTAGTGACAAACCGCAATGCATATATTCCATCACCTTGACGACCCCCATCGGCTGCGAGTTTGACCTCTTTGTAATAAGTTCGATCGTCTCGAATCATATTATTCTCAGGTAAAAATGGGTTCCAACGACCTCGGTTATTATTGATTGTTCCTAATAATTGTGAGCTTTCTGCACATTGTTGCCAATTGGAATTACACAAAACAGGAATTGCACTTCCTGAAGTGGGTTGATCTACTAATTCTGGATTTGGCACAAAGTCTAGATTGGAGACAGCAAAAGCTGATAAGGGAAACAATATACAACTTAATGCTGCCCAAAAAGAGATAGCGAATAAACCAAAACTTATTTGCAGAAAGCGAATACCTATGTGCAGGTTATTACAACGCTTAATCATCACAACATTTTCCTTTCTTTAATTTAAGTTCCTGCGAGTTACACTGTTTTGAGTAAAGCGGATTTAAGAATAAGGAGAGAGGAAAATGAAGAGAATTAATTAATTATTTCTGGATTTCCCCTCTAGTTACTCAATGCAAAGCTAAATTTTAACTGAGTAACAAGGTCTCTACCAAAATGAAGAAAACCCGACTACACTGAAATTTGAGAACTCAAGCTACTATTCACAAAGAGTTCCTTAACTTTGTCTTTCGCACCTTTGACAGAAACAGTAAAAGTATCTGCTGATTCACGGTTTTTGCCACTAATAAAGAAAGAAAGAAAGCGTAAAGCTTCACTAGAAATGTCTTTCAAGTCTTCTACAACTAAAGTTAACCCTTTTGCCTGTTGAATTTCTAGGCGAGAAAACTCTTCATCAAGTTCTTGTAAAGCCCCTGGTTTCGTAAAATCACCTGTTAAATCTACTTTAGCTACTCCATTCTCCGTAACATCTAACAAAGCTGCTTCAAAAGGTACATTGTTTGGATAAAGACGTACTCTGATCTTTTTGCCTGCGTAGTCATCAGGAAGTCGGACAAATAAACCATCTTTATCAAAATCATGATAGGGAACGCCATCAATCCAAACTTGTTTAACACGAATGCTACCAGTAGGTAAAATATCTGGAGCAACCCGCAGAATTTTATCAGGAAATCCACCAGCAGTTGGTTTAAAGTATAAATCCATCGGTTCTTGGAAAACCAACAAATTAGTATAAGTTGCTGCTAGGTAGCACAACTCAAAAGAGTGATAACCTGCCATTGAGTGGCTACCTTTACCTCTTTCTGTTCCTAGGCTGTAGGGTTGTCCATTAGATAAAACATTGAAGTAAACGCCACCACTATAATGATCTAAAAACCAAGCATTATAGAAAGCAGTTCCTTCACGGGCATAACGGAGAAAATCAACGTTGTCTGCTTCCCGATATACACCTGCCATGATGTAGTAAGCTAAGATTCCTTGTTCCTGTTGCCACCAGGCTTTGCGATCGTGCCAGACATACTTATGGAAGTTGCCAGCTTTTTCCACCCGTTCTACCACATCATACCAACCGCCCCGTTGTCGATCGGTTCCTGCTTCGGCAATTTTATTACCAATAGTATTCGCCAAATCCTGATACTCTGACTTAGGTTTGAGACCAAACATCCGAGTTAAATTCCAGGCAATTTTGAGGTTATGACCGACAACTGCACGGTTTTGCTGCCATCCCCAAGTTTGATCTTTGCTCCAGTCATCAAGGAATTTTTCTTGGACAAAGGGGCTTTCATTGTAGTCGGGAAAATGTTTATGGATAGCATCAAAGGTTTCCTCTAAAAAAGCTGCATATTCTTCCCGCCCTGTAGCTAGCCAAAGGTTGATTAAATAAGCAGGAGCATGGTCTCCAACGGAGTTCCAATTCTTACGGGCTTTATTGCGTCCTAAAGATTCACTATGGGGACTTAGGGTGATGGGATCGATATGAGAGTAGTAACCGCCTTTTTCTGAATGATCTTTGAAGAAACGATCGAACAGAGCAACTGTTTTCTTCGCATCATCTAAAATTTGGGGATCTCCTGTAATGCGATAGGTTTGAATTGGCCCAGCAAGAGCGTAAATTTGCTCATAACAGGGAATAGCATCAAAATCATCCCCAAATTCTGAAGCAAAGATCTTTTCTTCACTGCCATCATTTTGAATGTCAACAGCATGATACCAATAAACTATGCCTTCACTGTTATCTTTAAAGCGCATATGTTCCCGCAAATATTGGGTTCCTTTTTCTGCTGCCTCAAGATAGCAGTCTTCTCCAGTGAGTAGGTAAGCAGAAGCAAAACCATAAACTAAACGAGAAATAGTATCGGTTTCTTGTCGTCCACTTTTTTGTTTTTCGCCTGTGATAGTCAGATTAGTTCGATAGGCAGCGTAATCGATATTAATGGCAGTAGAAGATACACCAAACTCTGCTTTGAGATAGAAGTCAGCTAATTGTTTGATCTGATTAATCCACCAGTCTTGTTTTTCAAAGACATAATCATTGGCATCATCGGTTAGAGATCGTCCAGGAAAAACTAGGTGTTTCCCTTCAAAGTGGTACCCACTACCATTTTCTGGATAAAAAATACCGTAAACTAACAAAAATTTGCCTCGAGCTCCTACTTGGTCTGGTTCACCTGCTTTAAGCAGATCGCGCATCTGACCAGTAGCATCTTGGAAAGCTTGTCCAAGATTGCGAATTAATTCCGCGTAAGTAGTTGGGGTCAGATAAACAGTATATTCGCGATCGTCTGAGGTTTTTAGGTCAAAAGCGTCTCGATCGGGATAATACTGGGTGATATATCCTGCAATGAGGTCGGAAAAAGTAAAGTCTACAGCATTAGCCATGAAATTTGCTCCTATAAATTAGAGATTAAGTAATACTCAAAGAGTGATAAGATGCCTAGAAACAAGAAAAAGGTTTGACAAAAAATTTATCTTATGAGTTTAATTCTTGTTCTAAGGGGGGCGGATTATCTTCATCGGTAAATCCTTGACTAATTTCAATAATTCTGCCGTCTGGATCGGCTAGCCAAACGGTGCGCCACCCTGGAATATAATTATCAAAATTCAGGGGACCGAGGGTAATGTTGGCTTCATCTCCCATCTCAGCTAATTTGGCATCTACGTCATTGACTTTAAAAGCCAAATGACGCACAGAAGGAAAAATATAACCATCATTAATTGCCCTGGGGATAGGGGCTTCTTCTTTTGCTTGAAAAATTTCTAAATAGAAAGCACTATCCCCCATTTTGATAAAGACAATTTGATCGCCATCTGGCAGTTTAGCCACCCTCGCCCGTTTGAAACCAAAATGCTTAGTGTAGAATTTTTCGGTGGCGATCGCATCTTGACAAGTAATGGCTACTTGAGAAAAAATTTGCAAACTCATAGCTCACAACTCCCTGATTATCCTTGATTGCTGTATATTTTGAAGTGTTATGTAGGCTCAATTTCCTTACTTTTATTCCTTGATGCGTAAGCCTCCATCGCACTCTATGACAGTGCCAGTCATAAAACCGTTGCCAACTAAAAAGGCGATCGCTTCCGCAATATCTTCTGGGCGTCCAATACGACCTACTGGTAAAGTAGCAGCAGTTTGAGCAAAAATAGCTTGACGCTCTTTCTCTGGAATATTTTTCCACCATCCAGTATCGATCACACCTGGCGAAACAGCATTTACTCGTATTGGACGTAGTTCATTTGCTAAGGGTAGAATCATAGCTTCAAGAGCCCCATTAATGGCAGCAAGTCCCACTGTCCCGCTCAGTGAGGTTCGGGCTGAAGCAGCAGTTACAAAAGTGATTGAGCCAGATTTGTGCAAAGTTTTTAAAGAAGCTTGTACAGCTTGAAAATGTGCCCAGAACTTTTCTTCAAAAGCTTGGCGTAGTTGTTTTCCTTCGAGAGAAACGAAAGCACCTCCTCCTTCAGTACCACTAACACATAAGATGAGGTGGTGAAATTCACCAAGTTTAGTAAAGAAGTTAGTCAACTCATCAGTAGAAGTTGCATTGCATACCGCCCCAGATTTAGAGCCATTGATTGAGGCTAGAGCAGTCTCAAGCTTCTTCTGATTTCGTCCAGTGATCACAACGTTAGCCCCATATTGTGTTAGTATTTTTGCCGTAGCGAGTCCGATTCCAGAACTCCCACCCATGATAACGACAGTTTGCTGCTCGATATTCATTACTTACCCTTTGTAATAATTAAGTAAATTATCATTTATAATAGCTAGTCCAACTTCTGGTTCACAAAAGGATCGAATGGTCTTGTATCGTGGAAATTGGCTAAGTAGGTAATCTTGCCATTCTCGACAACAAAGTAATTGGCTACATTTGCCTCAATCTTTACACCACTAGCATTAGCAGCCTCAATCCGTGAAACAGCGCAGGCTTCGTTCCCACTAACAACAATATGTTTGGGTAGATTTTGAAACTTGGAATAACCTTTTATTAGACCATCAACTCCATCTCGCAAAGTCTGAGTACCTTCAATATGCCCTGCTAACTGTTCATCCATAACCAGATTGTCATCGAACAAAGTGAGCCAAGTCTCCCAGTCACCTGCATTGACAGTTTCATAGTATTTTTCAATTACTTCTCTTGTATTCATCAAAATCTCCTTTAATTTCTATAGTTCGTCTGAACCCTTAGCATAATCAAAACGCTCAACAATATATGTCATAATTATCGGTTTCTGGCTAGTAAGCGATCGCTTGACTAACCAGGTTTGATAGGCATCTAGGACAACCCGCCTACTTTTCGGTGCTGGAGGTTGCCACAAACTTGCTTCCCAATGGACAATTACTTTAACTTCTGCTTGCTTACCTTCTCGATCATCTAACGGTTTAAGCTTGAATTCTTTGAGGGTATGAACTTGATCAAAGAATGTCTCAGTTGCGCCTTTGTACCAAGATTTGAAGCCATCAAAGCCAAAAGCTGGAGGTCCATCGGGGAATTCCATTTTGAGGTTTTTTTGATCAAGCAGTGGTCGATATTCGTCGGCTGGTACTTTGTCAGTTATTTTTTGGTACCAATCTATTGCTAATTTTCTGACTTCAGACTCAGTTAAAGGTGCTAGATTGCTCACTTTTATCTCCTCAATTTAAGGACTACTAAGAAGGAATTTCAACTCCAAGTTGTCTCATTAAACCTGCTGTATCAGCTTGAACCCAACGTTCAACAATTTTGCCATTCTCATTAAAGCGATAAATTTCAATACTTGTCCAACTAACGGGCTTGTTAGTTGGGGAAATACCCAAAAACGAACCAATATGTTTGCCCTTAAATGTGATCAGAACAACAACTCTGTCACCAGATGCGAAGACATCATCTTGAGTAATATCCTGATCTAAAGCCTGATGAGCTTCACGAATAATATTTTTCAATTCATCTAGATTGTCAACAATCCAAGCTGGATTTCGATCGATAAAAGAGTCAGCAAATAAGTTATCCATTGCATCATAATCTCGATTGTTAACAATATCACAAAGACGCTTGACAACAAGGATATTTTCTTTTTCTGATGACATTTGATAATCTCCAAAAAGTTGCGATAATTAGTAGTTGAGACTAAAGTTTTATGAAGTTTTAATTGTTACTAGCAAGGGTCTGATTTGCAATTTAGTTCTCTTTAGAAAGGTAGAGATACTCCTAACTGTCGAACAAGACCTAATAGGTCATCCTGAGCCCAGCGTTCTACAAATTTGCCGTTCTCTATTCTCCAGATTTCAGTAGTAGTCCAAGTAACCTCTTTCTTTGTAGGTGGCACCCCAAAGAATGTACCGACGTGCTTACCTTTAAGAGTTGCTCGTGTAATTACTTTGTTGCCAATAGCAAGAATTTCGTCCAAAATAGCTTGTATTTTGACTGCTTCATTTGCCGTTTTTAAAGCTTGTTTATAATCATCGAGACTACTGAGATCAAACCCTGGATGATGATCGACAAAAGAAGATGAGAAAATTTGGTCAAGCGCATCATAGTCAGGAGCATTCATCGCTGCGAGAAAACGTAGGTAAAGATTGATGTTGTCTTGTTCTTTTGACATTGGCTAATATCCTCATTAACTATTGCAAGAATCTCGATAGACTGCTCTTTACTGATAAGTTGCTTTAATCATATCTGCGGCTTTTTCACCAATCATGATGCAGGGAGCATTAGTGTTACCTGCAATAATTCTTGGCATCACGGAACCATCTGCAACTCGAAGTCCTTCAACGCCATGCACTCGTAATTGAGGATCGACTACGGCATATTTGTCATAGCCCATTTTACAAGTTCCTACTGGATGCCAAAGGGTAGTGCAATTATTGCGGACGAACTCACTTAATTCTGATTTGTTAGTAACTTTCTCTCCCGGAGCCAATTCGTCACCTCGTAAATCGTCAAAAGCTTTAGTGTTAACCAATTCACGAACTACCTCTATCCCCTTAAGAAAGACATTAAGATCCGCTTCGCTTTCGAGATAGTTAGAACGTATTACCGCTAAATCTGAGGGTTTGTTAGACCTAAGAGTAAGAGAACCAACGCTCTGAGGTTGAATAAGAACGGGAGCAAAAGTGAAACCAGGCCCTTCCCTTTGATATTGAGGAGCTACAAACTGTACTGGACCAAAGACAATTTGTAAATCTGGTGACGCAAAATCTATGCCACTGCGAGTATAGGTAAAAAGTCCGGCTTCCGAGACCAGGGTAGGGTTAAGAATTTCTTGTTTACATTGATAGGCTATACCCAAATATAGATGATCCTGCAAATTTTGCCCTACTCCTGGTAAGTCCACAACTACAGAAAGATTATGAGTTTTTAATTCTTCAGCTGGGCCAATCCCTGAGAGCATAAGTAATTTGGGAGATTCATAAGCACCTCCACTAACAATGACTTCTTGCTGAGCTTCCACGCAATGAGTAGTTCCATCCTTAATATATTCGACACCAACAACTCGGTTGCCTTCAATTAGCAATCGGTTTACTTGAGCTTTAGTTAGAACCTTAAAGTTAGAACGTTCTAGAATTGGATTCAAGTAAGCAACTGCTGTGCTACAACGATGACGATCCTTGGTTTTGGTAGTTTGGTAGAAAAAGGCATTTCCATCTTGTCGCTCTGCATTATAATCCCAATTAGGACTTCCACCATAACCTAGTTCTTTAGCTCCATTTACTAGAGCATAGGCAAGGGGAGTAGGGTTAGCATGATTGACCACACTCATAGGTCCACCTGCACCACGAAATTCTGAACTTCCACCTTCATAATCTTCGAGTTTTTTGTAATAGGGTATTACATCTTGGTAACTCCAACCTTCATTGCCAAGGTAGTTCCAGAAATCATAGTCTAAACGATTCCCTCTAACGTACATCAAGGCATTAATAGAGCTACAACCGCCAAGAACTTTACCTCTTGCTATTGGAATCTGGCGACCATTTAAATAAGGCTCTGGTTCTGTACAATATCCCCAATCATGGTCTGAACTCCAATCTGATTGTCCAGGATAAAGTGACAATTGGGAGTTCAAATCTTCATTGTGAAATTCAGGACGAATATCAGGACCTCCAGCTTCAAGCAATAAAACTGTGGTTTGTACTTCTTCACTCAGACGATTGGCAATTACACATCCAGCTGAACCTGCACCGATGACTATAAAATCAAATGTATGTTCAAATTTCATCTTCTCTACCCGTATAAGATGTCTTTAATGATTGGTTAACAAATCTCTCTCCTCACCTTCTTCCCCTTTAATGTCCCAACAAGCACATTCGGTGCGTGGATAAATTAGGAATGAGAATTGAATAAAATCCAAAATTTAAATATCGGTGCGTTATGGGAATGATCAAAATAGTGTACGTAATCTTTAAGGAGTCGCGCAAAAATAACTTACCTATTTCAGGTTAATTTGAACAAGGATTAAATAACTCCATTGCTTGACCAGAAAAAGTTATACTTCTCAATTGATATTTATAAATG
>JAAUYH010194338.1_pt1 | contig 19632 bp, 17 predicted proteins | sample 7278061 | NCBI WGS metagenome assembly JAAUYH01 (sample SAMN14350203, study PRJNA611818) | marine sediment metagenome | isolation source: surface marine sediment (0.6m) | place: French Polynesia: Moorea | collected 2018-08 | reverse complement strand
GAAATCAGGCGCAATGGCAAGCCGGTGAATCCGCGACAATTCCTGCCTGCGAAGTAAGCCGTCTTACAGCCGAGATCAATGCACGCTGCCAGCGTAGACAGGAGCGTGTATGAAAGCCCATACGATCGATCCGACACGGCTGTACCTCAATGAAATCGGTGCATCGAGCCTGTTGAGCGCCGACGAGGAAAAAGACCTTGCGCGCCGCGCGCAACGCGGCGATGAGCCAGCGCGCCAGCGTATGATCGAGAGCAACCTGCGGCTCGTCGTGAAGATCGCCCGCCGCTACGTCAATCGAGGTCTGCCCTTTCTCGATCTCATCGAAGAAGGCAACCTCGGGCTCATTCATGCCGTGAAGAAATTCGATCCCGAACGCGGCTTCCGCTTCTCGACCTACGCAACCTGGTGGATACGGCAGACGATCGAGCGCGCGATCATGAACCAGTCGGGCACGGTCAGGCTGCCAATTCACATCATCAAGGAAATCAACTGCTGCCTGCGCGCATCGCGGCGCCTGTACCAGCAAATCGATCGTACGCCGACGCTGGCGGAAATAGCGAATGAGATCGATCGAGACGTCAAGGACGTCGAGCGACTCATGGCACTGCATGATCGTGTGACGCTGCGTGCGAGCAATGACGAGGAGGGCGGGCCCGTCGATCGACTTACCGCAAGGCGAGATGCGGAGCCGTCCCGCTGCGCGCAGCGGGATGCCGTCAACGAGATCGTCGATCACTGGGTTTGCGAGCTCAACGACAAACAGCGCGCGGTCGTCGAACGCCGCTTCGGCCTGCACGGCTACCGGCGCGAGACCCTGGAACAGATCGGTGCGGAAATCGGCGTGACCCGGGAACGCGTGCGACAAATCCAGCTCGATGCGCTCAAGACCCTGCGCGCGATGATGGAAGACCACGGCATCTCCGGAGAGCTGGTCCTCGACTAGGTTTCTGCAGGATTGCGTTGTAGGAGCGGTCGTAAGACCGCGATCGCCCATAATCCAGAAAAAACGTTTACCATTTCGCGAAGATTCCGTTCGCGTAAGGGGCGCACATGCTCAGGAAATTCGCCGAAGGACTGGCATTCGGTGCGGGCTTCGGCATCGCAATTGCAGCCGTCTGGACACTGCTCGGCTGGTTGACGACGCCGTCGCCTGTGCCCCGAACCCCGTCGGAATCGGTTCCGCCGGACGCCCAGTACGAGCGCTTCGACAACCGGTCGATCGACGAGGAATCGTCTGCAGCGCTACGCGAAGCCGTGCTCAATCGGCCGATCGAAGACCAGATCGCCGAGGCCAGCGCTATCGCGATCGTCAGGTACGAGCAGGCCGAGGACGGGCGAATGAAGGCCATCATTGCCGAAATCCCCAAGCGCCACCCGGACACACGATTCTTCCCCGCCGTTGGCGACGAGTATCCCAGAGCCAGCTTTTATCCCGGGGGCGATTCGGGTCGCGGGACCGGCGCGGTCATATTCTTCGAGGGGACGCCACCGGCGATGAGGATGATGATGTCAGTTCACGAGGGCAGGATATCGGGGCTTGGCGACATGCCGATTGAAATCTTTCGCGAGAAGGCCGCGCAGGCGGGCCAGTAATACTACCGCGCCGATGGCAGCTGGGTTACGGAGACGATTACGTTGAAATCAATGGGTGCAGGTATAGCGATAGGGACCGCGATCGGCGTCGGTATCGGCGTTGCCATGGGCAATATCGGCGTAGGAATCGCGATTGGTATTGCCATCGGAGCGGCGCTTGGAGCGTCGCGGAATAAAAAGGACTAGATCTGCGATTGGTGAGGGTCGCGGTCTCACGACCGCTCCTACAAGACGCTCCTACAGGTATAAGACGGCAGCGACGCGGCGGCCCTCGCCGGCAAGGACGTTGAAGGTCCTTGCAGCGGCCCTGGTGTCCATGACCTCGAAGCCGACGCCGCGGCGAGCCATGGCGAACACGAGTTCCCGCGGTGGGAAGATGTTGCTGGTACCGGTGCCGAGCAGGATGACCTCGATCTCGCCCGAGAGCAACGGGGCAAAATGATCTTCGACGAGATCGGCGATCGCTGTCTGCGGCCAGTCGTCAAGTACCCGCTCGCCCGTCAAAGCAACCGCGCCGTCGTAACTGTCCTCACCGATGACGAAGCCGTCATCGGTGACCCGTCGAATTGAAAGGCTCGTCGCCAGTTCCCGTGTGAATTTCACGTCCGCTTTCCGCTACCATTCGGGGACATTCGTGTTTTCTGATCATTCAGGCGCAAAAACACGAATGTCCCAGTTATTCTGTGATGACTCGATCTTACTTCAATAACACCGCGATCGTCGTCCTGCCGCCAATGGCCGGCGGACGGATACAGAGCCCGGCGCTCAGGAAGCGCCTTGCCCGCTCGCGCCTCGGCATCGACCCCGTCAGTGGAGAGTTGCTGCTGCGTTTGACCCGCATCCTCGCTGCACCGTTCCCTGACGAGGGGCTCGCGGCGCTGCGAATGTGGGGGCAGACCGGCGATCGGCCAACGGTATGGATCGCCGCGGCAGACCCTGTCTACCTCGAGCCGCGACTCGATCATCTCGCCCTGTATTCACTGCGACGGCGAGGCGTGCCGTCGTCGGAACTTCGGCGGCTGTTCGATCATCTGCAGACGGCGCTGTCCCACGGCTCCGATCTCGGTTTCGCAAGACTCGGATCCTATGGTTATGTGCGGGCAGACACGGGTATCGCAACGGCAAAGCCGTCCGCGTATGCAATCCACGGCGACCGTCCGGACGCCTGGTTGCCAGCGGGCGAAGGCGCGGACGACTACCGGCGGCTCATAAGCGAAGTGGAAATGGCTTTGCACGATCACGCTGTCAACGTCGAGCGCGTCGAGCGCGGTTTGCCCCCGGTCAATTCGCTATGGATCTGGGGTGGTGGCCATGCGCCCGAGCGCAAAGAGCTGGATTTGCCACCGCTGTTTTCCGACGATCCGCTACTCGCGGGGTACTGGGAGTGCGGCACGTCAGTTTCTTACCAGTGGCCCGCCGATATCGAAGCGTGCCTGCAGGAAAGTGCCAACGGGATCGTCGCCGTGGCGCCCGATCTGGTGGACGACATTCCGTTCCTGGAGCACTGCATCGCGGTCATGAGCCGGGCGTTGGCCCGTGGGGTTCTGTCGAGCGTCATCCTGCTGTCGCGCGACGGCCTTCGCGCGGATCTCGGGCGCCGCGACGAACTGCGTTTCTGGCGCCGGGACACGACTGTGCTGGGTGCCAACCCGTGAGGCAGCCGCGACCAGTGAGAATGCGCGCTGCGCCACCGGCAGACGTCCCAATCGAGCTGACCGGCATCGATCCCGCGCTCGCCCGCGTCTACGCCATGCGCGGTGTCGAATCCCTGAATCAGCTCGACTACGGCCTTGCGAATCTCGCACCCGTAGGGTCGCTCGATAACGTCGATTCCGGCGTCGAGCTGCTCGTGCAGCACAAATCCGGCCGTATCGTGATTATCGGCGATTTCGACGTCGACGGCGCTACGAGCACGGCTTTGATGTTGCGTTGCCTGCGCGAATTCGGCTTTGCCGAGGTCGATTATCTCGTACCCAATCGCTTCGAGTACGGCTACGGTCTGTCCCCCGAAATCGTGGACGTGGCCGCGGCAAGCAGTCCGGACTTGCTGGTTACGGTGGATAACGGCATATCGAGTATCGCCGGTGTCGCCCGCGCAAACGAACGCGGTATACCGGTGCTCGTCACCGACCATCATCTGCCCCCCGACGCGTTGCCCGCAGCAGCGGTCATCGTCAACCCGAACCTCGAGGGCAGCACGTTTCCCAGCCACAATCTTGCCGGCGTCGGCGTTGCATTCTATCTGCTCGCGGCGCTGGGCCGGCGACTGGAGACAGAGGGCCGCGAAGGCGCCGCCAAAGTGCCGGCGCGCTACCTTGACCTCGTAGCTCTGGGCACCGTTGCCGACGTCGTCCCGCTCGATCACAACAATCGCGTGCTCGTACAGCAGGGGCTCGCCAGAATTCGCGCGGGCCACACGGTTGCGGGCATACGCGCACTCCTCGCCCAGTCGAATCGCCAAACGTCGCGAACCGTCAGCACGGACCTCGGCTTCGTGGTCGGTCCGCGCCTGAATGCCGCAGGGCGTCTCGAGGACATGTCGGTCGGCATCGAATGCCTGCTGACGGACGATGCGTCCGTCGCCGAACACCATGCGGAAATCCTCGACGCGATCAACAAAGAGCGACGAGCGATCGAGTCGACGATGCGCGAGCAGGCGTTCTCGTTTGTCGATGCCATGCCGTCCACGGACTTGCCCCGATGCGTCTGCGTCTATGAGCCCGATTGGCACCAGGGCGTCGTCGGTCTCATAGCCGCGCGCGTACGGGAGCGATGCCATCGCCCGGTCATTGCATTTGCACGCGAAGCGGAGGGCATCCTCAAGGGGTCCGCGCGTTCGATCAGCGGCGTGCATGCACGCGACCTGCTCGAAGCCGTGTCGAGCTCGTCGCCCGGGTTGATCACGAAATTCGGCGGCCATGCCATGGCGGCAGGGCTCAATATCGAGGAATCGCGTTACGAGGAATTCGCTACTGCCGTGGCTGCACAACTGGAGCGCCTGTACCCTGAGGCCGACTTCAGCGGCGCAATCGTCATTGACGGCGCGCTGCCGCCGGCATCACTGGGTCTTGGCTTTGCGCGCGATCTGCGTAAGGCCGGACCGTGGGGTTCCGCTTTTCCGGAACCACTGTGGTGCGGCGACTTCAACGTCGTCGAGCAACGCACCGTCGGTGAGAACCACCTCAAGCTGCGCGTGCGCCCGGCCGAGGGCGGCAACGTGCTCGATGCCATTGCATTCAACCAGGCGGGGCCTGCATACCGGGGTGTCGTTCAGCTCGTTTATCGCCTCGACGTCAACGAGTATCGCGGCGTCGAATCGCCGCAGCTCGTGGTCGAACAAATCGCGGCGCTAAGCAGCTCTGCGACGTGATAACATCGCGCGTTTTCGGGAGGGCCGAACGGGCCCCGGGAACCGGACATGGAAACGGGTCAGATCAAACAGACGATAGCCGATCTCGCCGAACGCACCACTGCGTTGAGGGGGTATCTTTGACTACGAGGGCAAGGCCGAACGTCTGACCGAGGTCCAGCGCGAGCTGGAGCAACCCGATGTCTGGAACGAACCCGAGCGCGCCCAGGCGCTGGGGCAGGAGCGTGCGCAGCTCGAACAGATCGTCGTCAGCCTCGACGAGCTGAACAACGGTCTCGCCGATGCCGGCGAGTTGCTTCAGATGGCGCTGGAGGAAGGCGACCACGCCACGGTCGATGAGATCGCAGGCGATGTGCAGGGCTTCGAGAAAAAGATTGCCGGCCTCGAATTCCGCCGCATGTTTTCCGGCGAGCTGGATTCCAACAACGCCTATGTGGATATCCAGTCGGGTGCTGGTGGCACCGAGGCCCAGGACTGGGCGGAGATGATTCTGCGCATGTACCTGCGCTGGGCCGAAGCGCACGGTTTCAAAGCGGAGCTCATGGAGGCATCAGCGGGCGAAGTCGCCGGCATCAAGAGCGCGACGATTCACGTTGTCGGCGAATACGCGTACGGCTGGCTGCGCACGGAAACCGGCGTGCACCGCCTGGTTCGCAAGTCGCCGTTCGACTCCGGCAATCGCCGCCACACGTCGTTCGCGTCGGTGTTCGTCTCGCCGGAAGTCGACGACAAACTCGATATCGAGATCGATCCTTCGGACTTGCGCATCGACGTGTATCGGGCGAGTGGCGCCGGAGGACAGCACGTCAACCGCACCGAGTCCGCCGTGCGCATAACGCACATGCCCACGAATACGGTGGTGCAGTGTCAGAATGACCGCTCGCAGCACAAAAACAAGGCTACTGCGATGAACCAGCTGCGTGCCAAGCTGTACGAGCTCGAATTGCAGGAGCGGCGCTCGGAGGCAGCGGCCCTCGAGGACAGCAAGGCCGATGTCGGGTGGGGCAGCCAGATCCGTTCCTATGTGCTCGATCAGAGCCGCATCAAGGATTTGCGGACGGGCGTGGAAACCGGTAACACTCAGGCTGTACTCGATGGCGGGCTGGACGGCTTTATCGAGGCGAGCCTGAAGCAGGGACTGTAGAAGACGATGGCGGACGACAACCAGAGAGACGAAAACAAGCTGATCGCCGAACGGCGCGGCAAGCTCAATGCGCTTCGCGAGCAGGGCAACGCCTACCCGAACGACTTCCGGCGCAACGCCATCGCCGGTGAGCTGCACCAGACGTTTCACGCGCACGACAAAGCGGCGCTTGCCGAGGAGCGGATCGAGGTTTCGGTCTCCGGCCGCATGATGCGCAAGAACGTGATGGGCAAGGGCAGTTTCATCGCACTGCAGGATCGTTCCGGACGCATCCAGATTCGCGTCGAACGCGACCGTCTGCCTGAAGGCGCTTACGCCGCATTCAAGAAATGGGATGTCGGCGACATCGTCGGCGCCAGGGGAGTGCTGATGCGAACCGACAAAGGCGAGCTTACGGTCCTGGCGGACGAGATTCAGCTGCTGACCAAGTCGCTGCGGCCACTGCCCGAGAAGTGGCACGGCTTGTCCGACCAGGAGACTCGTTACCGGCAACGCTACGTGGACCTGATCATCAACGAATCCAGCCGCGACGTGTTTCGCAAACGCTCCGAGATCATCACGTATATGCGTTCTTTTCTCGAGAGTCAGGATTTTCTGGAAGTCGAGACGCCGATGATGCAGGTCACGCCCGGCGGTGCCATAGCAAGGCCGTTCACGACGCATCACAACGCGCTCGACATGGCGCTGTACTTGCGCATCGCACCGGAATTGAATCTCAAGCGGCTGATTGTGGGCGGCTTCGATCGCGTGTACGAGATCAACCGCAACTTCCGTAACGAGGGGGTCTCGACGCAGCACAATCCGGAGTTCACGATGTTGGAAGCCTATCGTGCGTACGCCGACTACGAGGACTGGATGGATACCACCGAAGCCATGCTTCACGGGATGGCCGAAGCGGTAAACGGAAGCACCGTCGTCGAGTACCAGGGCGAGACATACGACTTCGGCAAGGCATTCGAGCGCATGACCGTCGAGCAGGCGATCGAGCGCTACAACGACGGTTTCGACGCGTCGAGAATTCGCGAGCGTGACTACCTCGTCGAGTGGTGCGACAGGCTCGGTGTCGAGGTGCACGACAACTACGGTCCGGGCAAGCTGCAGGTCGAGATCTTCGAGAAGACGGCCGAGGACCAGCTGCGCGAACCGACCTTCATCACGCAGTACCCGACGGAGGTGTCGCCGCTGTCGCGTGAGAACGATGCCGACTCGTTCGTCACGGATCGCTTCGAGCTGTTCATCGCCGGGCGCGAGATCGCCAACGGTTTCTCAGAGCTCAACGATCCCGAGGAACAGGCTGCTCGATTTCGCGCGCAGGTCGAGAATCGCGAGGCCGGCGACGACGAGGCGATGTCTTTCGATCACGACTACATCCGGGCGCTCGAGTACGGTATGCCGCCCACCACGGGCATCGGAATTGGTGTCGATCGGCTGGTCATGCTGCTGACTGATTCGCCGTCGATTCGCGACGTGCTGCTGTTCCCGCACATGAGACCCGAAGTTTTTGACTGACCTCGCGGATTTCTTCGGCGACCGGAGCCCGCTCGAGAAACTGCTGCCGGGGTTCCAGCCGCGTGCCGGACAGGCGTGGATGGCGGAGGCTGTCGCCGAAGCCATAGCCGGGCAGGACAAGCTCGTCGTGGAGGCAGGCACGGGCACCGGCAAGACCTTCGCCTACCTGCTGCCGGCGCTGCTGAGCGGCCGCAAGACGATCATCAGCACGGGCACCAAAGCGCTCCAGGACCAGCTGTATCACCGCGATCTGCCACTCGTCGGTAACGCCGTCGGCCGCCCGGTGTCGACGGCGCTGCTGAAGGGCCGCGCGAACTACCTTTGTCTGCACCGTCTCGATCATGCCGGTGAGGTGGCGGCAAACCTCGTCGACGACCTCAACGCCGTGCGCGAGTGGCGGCACCGGACGGCGACGGGCGATCGGGCGGAGCTCAGCGACGTCGCCGAGGATTCCATGGTTTGGCCGCTGGTGACATCGACCGCAGATAACTGTCTCGGACAGAGATGCCCCGAGTATTCGAAGTGCCACGTCGTCAAGGCGAGGCGTGCCGCTCAGGAGGCAGATCTCGTCGTCGTCAATCACCATCTCCTGCTCGCGGATCTAGCGATGAAAGAGGAAGGATTCGTCGAGTTTCTGCCGGGCGCCGAGGCCATCATCCTCGACGAAGCGCACCAGGTGCCGGATCTTGCGACCCAGTTTTTCGGTGTCGCGCTTGGCAGCCGCGAAATAGAGCGCCTCGTCGAGGAGGCCCGCGCGGCGACGATTGGCTTTGCCGACACTGAATTGAACCGGCGTATCGACAAGCTGCAGACGGCCGTACGCGTATTGCGCGCGGACGCGCCGCGCAAGGAAGGTCGCCACGATCTCGACGCAGTCATGCCGGACATCCGGGCGGCGGTCGGCGAATTACAGCTGGCGTTCGGCAGCCTGCAATCGGCGCTCATCGAGATCGGTGAACCGACCATGGAAGTCGAAGTATTGCGCGAGCAATTGCTTGCAGCGTCCGGTCGGCTATCGTTGCTTACGAGCGAAGATGCCTGGGACGGCCTGCGCTGGCTCGAGGTCAACCCGCGCAGTCTCAGGCTCAACCTGACGCCACTCGACGTATCCTCGACGTTGCGTGGCATGATCGACAATGGGCTGCAGGCCTGGGTATTCACCTCGGCCACACTTGCGATCGGTGAAGACTTCACGCACTTTTCGAGCCGCATGGGCCTGCACGATGCCACGGCGCTGACATTCCCCAGCCCCTACGACGTTGCGGCAAACGGCCTGGTCTATTTGCCACAGGGATTGCCGCAGCCATCGGATCCGTCGCACACCGATTCGGTACTCGAAGCCTCGATACCATTGCTCGATATGAGTCCGGGCGGCATGTTCTGCCTGTTTACCAGTCACCGTGCGCTAAATGCCGCCAGGAAATGGTGCAAGCGACACCGCCGCCAGTTGCGTGGCCGCACCCTGCTGGTACAAGGCGATGCGCCGCGCGACGACCTGTTACGCCGCTTCCGGTCGCTGGGCGATGCCCTGCTGCTCGGTACGGGCAGTTTCTGGGAAGGCGTCGACGTTCGCGGCGACGCGCTGATGGTCGTCGCGATCGACAAACTGCCGTTTTCATCGCCTGCGGATCCGCTGACGATGGCGCGGCTGGAGTTCATCCGCCGCGAGGGCGGTAATGGATTCTCGGAGCATTCGCTGCCGCAGGCGGTACTCGCGCTCAAGCAGGGCGCAGGCAGGTTGCTGCGCGATCAGAACGACTATGGCGTCGTCGTCATTTGCGATCCGCGGATTCGCTCGAAGTCGTATGGCAGCACGTTCCTCAAAGCGCTCGAGCCGATGCCCGTGACATCCGAGCCGGCGGATGTGGCAGCGTTCTTCCGACGGCACGACGACACGGGCGCGGTCGCGTGAAACTACTGGCGCTCGACACCTCGTCGCTCGCCTGCTCGGTCGCGTTCTCGGACGGCACCCAGCTCGTCGAGCGCCACGAGGAGGAGGAGCGCGAGCACACTCGACTGCTCATACCAATGATTCGCGAGGTGCTCGCCGACGCCGGTGTCGAACCCGCTGATCTCGACGCGATTGTGCTGGGCAACGGGCCCGGGTCGTTCATTGGCGTGCGTATCGCGGCGTCGGTCGCGCAAGGCCTCGCGTACGGTGCCGGGGCCAGCATTATCCCGGTTTCATCCATGCTGGCCGTTGCGGGCGAGGCCGCGGCGGGATCCGATGCCTGTGAGATCGTCGTGACGCAGGACGCGCACATGAACGAAGTGTATCTCGGCGTCTACCGCAGCGACGACGACGGCGCCGTCGTGCCCGTCATCGACGAACGACTTCACGACCAGGGCCCGATTGCGGAAATCTCCGGCCGCAGCGGTGTCAGACGGGTTGCCGCGGGCCACGGCTGGCAGCGCTATCCGGATCTCAAAGCGGCCAACCAGGCACATATCGACGAGTTTGGCGACACGGTGTATCCGCACGCGGGGTATCTGCTGCGCGCCGCAGACGAGCGAGCCGCGATCGCGCCGGAAGAAGTAGTACCCGCGTATCTCCGCCAGAAGGTCGCAACGAAGCCCGGTGACCGGCGGCCGTAACAGATCTGTAATATAGTATTGTTGTAATTCTTGCCATCCAGAGTAGCCGAAACAATGCGGTGAGCAGCAGTGGCTTCGAATAAGGTCCTTATCGTCGAAGATGAAACGCCGATTCGCGAGATGATTGCCTTCCATCTCGCCCGCGCGGGCTTTGAGACGCTGGAAGCGGCCAGCTGCAGACGTGCGCGAGAACTACTCGCAGACGAGCGACCGGACGTTGCATTGATTGACTGGATGTTGCCCGATATGAGCGGGCTGGAGCTGACGCGCACGCTCAAGCGGGACGAGGACAACGAAGACCTCGCAATAATCATGCTCACAGCGAGGGCTGAGGAGCATGACAAGGTGGCTGGACTCGATGGCGGTGCGGATGACTACGTAACCAAGCCGTTCTCGCCGCGCGAGCTCATTGCGAGGATACAGGCGGTACTGCGCCGCTCCCGTAGCAACGAAAACGAGACCATATCTGCCGGCGTGCTCGAACTTGATGCCGCCGGTCACCGCGTCACCGCGCACGGGAAGGGAATAAAACTGGGGCCGACCGAATATCGGTTGCTGCAGTTTTTCATGAGCCACCCGGACCGGGTATACAGCAGGACGCAACTTCTTGACCGCGTCTGGGGAGCAAACGTATACGTCGAGGAACGAACCGTCGACGTTCACGTGCGCAGGTTGCGCAAGGCGCTGCAATCCGAAAATGCCGACCAGTACATACAGACTGTGCGAGGCGCCGGCTACCGCTTTTCGACACGCGATAGCTGATGCCTGAATCCTGGCGAAAGCTCCTGGTTGGCCTGGTGCAGCTGCTGCTTGCGGGGAGCGGTATCGGTTGGATCTACGGTCGTCCGGAACTGGGTCTGCTGGTCGCCGCTCTGACTGGTCTCGGCTGGCAGGTGCGCCAGTTACTGTCCTTCGAACGCGCACTGCGTACCGGGAATTTCGACGCGTTCAGGCATGGCGAGGGGATCTGGGAGCAGCTGTTTTCGCGTTTCAATTTCGAACGTGAGCGCGGCGAGCGTCACAAAAGCGCCCATCGCCAGCTGCTCAAGGAAATCCGCAAGTCGACGAGCGCAATGCCCGACGGCGCGATCATCATCGACTCGAATCACGAAATCGTCGCGTGCAATAAGGCGTGCAAGGGGCTCGTGGGCCTCAAGCGCAAAAAGGATCGTGGGCAACGCATCGACAACATTATCCGCGACCCGGCGCTGACGCGGTTACTCAATGCAGAAGATCAGAGTCATTCCATCGAGATTGCATCGCCGTCGCAGGATGGGCACTGGCTGAATTTCCGGATCGTTCCCTACGGCCTGGACCAGAAACTCGTTTTCGTTCGCGACGTCACCGAGCGGATGCGCCTCAGTAAAATGCGACGCGATTTCGTGGCGAACGCCTCGCACGAGTTACGCTCGCCACTAACCGTCATCAACGGTTACCTCGACGGTATCGGCGACGATCCCGATATTCCGGCCGAATGGGTTAGTCCCGTTCAGCAGATGCGGTCACAGGCGCACCGCATGACACAGATCGTCGATGAGTTGCTGGAACTCTCGAGCCTCGAGGGTGGCAGCCGGGCGCCGCGCGACGAGATCGTTGACGTCGTCGGTCTGCTGGCATCTGCGAAGAAGTCTTATCAGGGTGAACCGGACATCGCGCGCATCGAGCTAGAGATCGAATCCAACGCGCAAGTGCGTGGCAACAGCACCCAGATAGAGTCCGTAATTGCCAACCTTCTGTCGAACGCCGTTCGACACACGCCCGGCGATGGCAGCGTTACGTTGAGCTGGCGCTCCGGGCCCGACGGCGCTGACCTGGTCTGCAGCGATTCCGGCGAGGGAATCAACGAGGAGGACATTCCGCGGCTGACCGAGAGGTTTTTCCGTGCCGACCGCGGACGGAGCCGCGATGATGGTGGCATCGGCCTCGGCCTCGCCATCGTGAAACACGTCCTGAATCGTCACGATGCGGAACTGTTCGTCTCCAGCGTGCCCGGAGAGGGTGCGACCTTCTGCTGCCATTTCCCGCCCGCCCGGATCGTCGTGGATCCCCCGATCCCGCTCGTCAACGACGCAAGCTGAGGCGCTCACGCGTCCCCCTGGAACTTCCATAAAGATCTGTATTGACTGGGAATTTTCTCGTTTCCGGGCGTAACAAAACTGCAATATTTTCGTCACGGAAGTGACATCAAGCGGCTGTAACGTGCCGCTAACATTCTCCTGACGATTTCGAAATAAGGAACGACAATCATGAAATTCTTCGTCGCGGCCTGCGCTGCTCTCCTGTCCATACTCGTTCTACACGAGCCGGCTCTGGCGGACAATCACCAGTCGAACTGGGCTGACCGGATCGTATTCAAAGGCGATACGCGGTTGCGCCATGAGCGCATTGACGAAGACGGCGAGGAAGATCGCGCAAGGATGCGCTTTCGCCTGCGGTTTGGCTTCGCAACAACGATTGTAGAGGATGTCGACTTCGTTGTTCGGCTTGCCTCAGGCGGCGACAACCCGGTATCGACCAACCAGTCTTTCGACGACGGGTTTTCGACCAAGGACATCGGAATCGATCAGGCGTATATCAAGTGGGCGGCGGCGGATGGCCTGGATCTGTTTGCAGGCAAGATGCCAACACCTATGTTCAAGGCAGGCAAAGTGCCGCTCATCTGGGACTCGGATCTGAATGTCGAGGGCTTTGCCCTGAAGTACGCGTCGGGCATGTTCTTCGGATCGCTGGGCGGCTATTCCGTCGAAGAGCGGGGCTCTGCCGACGACTCGCTGTTGTACTCGGCGCAAGGTGGCCTGAAGTTCGACGTGGCTGACGGTGCGAAGCTAACCGTCGGCGCCGGCTACTTCGCGTACACGAATACGATCGGCAACGAGCCTTTCTACAACGGTCGTTCCAAGGGCAATACCGTCGACGTAGACGGTAACCTTGTCTATGACTACGAGAATACCGAAGCCTTCGCCCAGTTCGATACCAAGCTTGGCGATTGGCCGTTCCAGGTTTACGCGCACTACACGGTCAACAACGAGGTTGACGCCGAGGACACGGCCTACGCATTCGGCGCGAAGATCGGTTCGGCGAAGAAGCAAGGCACGCAGCAATTCTCGTGGACCTACCAGGACATCGAGGCCGACGCTGTCATCGCGACCTTCAATCACTCGGATTTCGGCGGCGGCGGTACGGATTCGGACGGCCACATGCTCAAGAAAAAGTACATGCTGCGTGACCAGATCAGACTCGGAGGCACTCTGATGATAAATTCGGTTGATCGTTTCCAGGGAACGGAGCACGACTACAACCGCCTGCAGCTTGATGTAGAATTCAAATTCAAGTAACGGGCGATTCCTACGGGTTGATCATGCAGGCTTCTGATTTTTCGGGGCATATCTCCAGGCGATTCGACAAGGATATCGAGGACTTGCGCAGCAAGGTCCTGACGATGGGCGGGCTTGTCGAAGCGCAGTTGTCGCAGTCAATCGCTGCGATCGTAAGTGGCGACAGCGAGCTCGGGCTCAAGGTCGCCAGGGACGACTACAAGGTCAACGACCTCGAAGTCAGCATCGATGAGGAGTGCGGGCGAATTCTCGCGACGAGGCAGCCGGCTGCCGGGGACTTGCGGCTTATCGTCGCGATCATCAAGACGATCACGGATCTCGAGCGGATCGGCGACGAAGCCGAGAAAATCGGTTATCTCGCGTCGAAGCTCGCGGGCATGGACCGGCCGTCGAATTCTTACCGGGAGCTCAAGACACTCGGCAACCAGGTTGCGCACATGCTGCGGGACGCGATGAATGCGTTCGCGCGCCTGGACGTCGACGATGCGATGGATGTAGTGCGCGAGGACGAGGCGGTCGACGAGGAATACGAGGCGATCAGCCGTCAGTGCATTACGTTCATGATGGAGGATCCGCGTTCGATCAAGCGCGTGATGAACGTGACCTGGTGCGCCCGTTCGCTGGAGCGGATTGGCGACCATGCCAAGAACATATGTGAGTATGTGATTTATATGGTGCAGGGTCGCGATGTGCGCCATACTGCGTACATCGAAACGCAAGACTCCGAATAGCTCACTATGCTACCTACCGATCGCCGCGCGCTGAACGTCGCGGGCCTACTTGCCTGCGCGGGAATGATGGGATTCGCGCTGTTCGCGCAGCACATCCTCATGCTCGAACCATGTCCGCTTTGCGTGTTTCAACGCGTTGCCGTAATTGGCCTGGGCATCGCGTTTCTCGTCGCGGCTATCCATAATCCGCCCGGCCCGGGCCGGTGGGTCTACGCAATACTGGTGGCGCTGGCTGCCGCAGCGGGGCTCGGTGTATCCGGGCGGCATTACTGGATCCAGAATCTTCCTCCCGAGAAAGTCCCGGCCTGCGGCGCCGGTCTTGACTACATGCTGGAAACCCTGCCGCTGACCGAGGTCATGCAGAAAGTTCTCTCGGGCTCCGGAGAGTGTTCCGAGGTCGTGTGGGAGTTTCTCGGCCTTTCGATGCCCGCGTGGGTATTCATCTGCGTTGCCGTCCTTGGCATTGCGGGCGTCGCGAATAACCTGCGCCGCTAGAGCATCAGTTTCTCGACTATGCGCCGGTAGATCGTCGTCAGATGCACGACGTCTGCGACGCTGACGTGTTCGTTGACCTTGTGGATGGATGCGTTGACCGGCCCGAGCTCGACGACGTCGATGCCGGCGGGGGAGATGAAGCGACCGTCGGATGTACCGCCACCTGTCGACAGTTCCGTGTCCATGCCGGTTTCTTCCCTGACGGCCTCCGCGACCGCGTCGATGAGTTTGCCGGGCTGCGTGAGAAACGGTTTGCCGGACAAATGCCAGTCAAGTTCGTAGTCGATGTCGTGTCTGTCGAAGATTTCACCGACCTTTGCCTGCAATCCCTCGTGGTCCCATTCGGTCGAGTAACGAAAATTGAAGCGAGCGCTTAGTTGCGCCGGAGTGACGTTTGGCGCCCCCACGCCGCTGCGGACGTCGACCACCTGGAAACTCGTTGGGGGGAAGTACTCGTTGCCTTCGTCCCAGCTTATGTCGTGCAGCTCCGCCAGAACTGGGGCAAACCGGCGAATCGGGTTATCGGCGAGCTGCGGGTAGGCGACGTGGCCCTGGATGCCTTTTACGGTGAGCATTCCGCTGAGCGAGCCACGCCGGCCGATCCGCACTATGTCGCCGAGCTGTTCCTGACTCGACGGTTCGCCGAGTACGCACCAGTCGATCGTCTCGTCTCGAGCACGCAGCTCCTCGATAACCTTGAGCGTGCCATCTCGTGCTCTGCCTTCCTCATCGCTGGTGATCAGCAGCGACAGGCTACCGGCATGGTCAGGGTGTTCGCCGAGAAATTGCTCCAGGGCGACGATCATGGCGGCGAGCCCGCTTTTCATGTCCGCCGATCCACGGCCGAACATGATGCCGTCGCGACAGACAGGTTCGAACGGCTCTGTCTCCCATTCGTCGAGGTTGCCGGGTGGCACGACGTCGGTGTGGCCGGCAAAACACAAGTGCGGGGCAGAAGTACCGCGTCTGGCCCAGAGATTCGTCACGTCATTGAACTTCAGGGTTTCGCAATCGAAGCCGAGGACTTCGAGCCGGGCTGCGAGGATATCCTGGCAACCGGCATCGTCGGGCGTCACGGATGGCCGCCTGATCAGCTCCTCGAGCAGGTGCACTGCGGGGTGCGACAACAGCTTGTCGTCACTATCTGACATCACGTTTCAAAAGAACCTATAAATAATTGAAAATTATAATAAAAAATAGTCAAGAATCCGCTGCAATAACACCATCAAATCGTCCCACTTGCAACAAATCGGTAACAATCAGCGCTTAAGCTGTGCGCCATCTGAAGCCCATCCACCGGAGGACTATCACGTGGCTAAAACAAGCACACCGACGGCGATGCTTGCAAGCATCGCGATTGCGCTTTTCACCAGCGGTACCGCATCTGCGCAGTCGAGTCGCGACTACATCTACATCGTCGGGTCGTCGACGGTTTACCCGTTTTCCACGGTCGTAGCCGAGCGTTTCGGCCGCAGCACCGAGTTCAAAACGCCGAAAGTGGAGTCTACGGGATCGGGAGGCGGCCTTAAGCTGTTCTGCGATGGCGTCGGCGTCGACTATCCGGACATCACGAATTCGTCACGCGCGATCAAGCAGTCCGAAGTGGATAAGTGCGCCGAGAACGGCGTCGCCGAGATCATCGAGGTCAAGATCGGTTACGACGGTATCGTCATTGCGAATGCGATCAAATCTCCGGCCATGTCGCTCACGCGCAAAGACATCTTCCTTGCCCTGGCCAAAGAGGTCCCGGGCGGCGCAGATGGCGAGTTGATCGAGAACCCTCACCAAACCTGGGCTGACGTCAACCCGGAGCTGCCGGCGAAGAAGATCGAAATCCTCGGTCCGCCGCCAACCTCGGGAACGCGTGACGCGTTCGTGGAGCTTGCCATGGAGGGTGGCTGCAAGAGCATCGACTGGATCGCAGCCATGAAGAAGACCGACAAGAATGCGTACAAGTCAATCTGTCACACGATTCGTGAGGATGGCGCATTCGTCGAGGCTGGAGAAAACGACAACCTGATCGTGCAGAAACTCGAAGCGAATCCGGATGCATTCGGCATCTTCGGCTTCAGTTTCCTTGACCAGAACACGGAAAAGGTCAAAGGTGCAAAGGTCGATGGCGTGTCGCCGACGTTCGACGACATCGCGGATGGAGGATATCCGGTGTCTCGCCCGTTATACTTCTACGCGAAGAAGGCGCATGTCGACGTCATACCCGGGCTACGCGGTTTCCTGCGGGAGTTCACGAGCGAGCGGGCGTGGGGCGAAGAGGGCTATCTGTCCGACCGGGGCCTGATTCCGATGCCTGACGAAGAGCGTGCTGAAGTCGCGACTGCCGTGCGCGATCTGACGCCGCTGTCGCTTGCCAGCGAGTAAGCGGCCTGGCGCCAGGAATTCCGGTGGCGGCCTTGCAGACGGCCGCCGCCGGTTTTTCGCGAGAAGAATAACAACACGAATCAAAACATGCAGGGAACCACAATAGTCTTGTTGCTAGCCGCCATGTCGGCGGTGGCGTTTTACCTCGGGCGAGGCCGCTCGCTGGCGCTCGCCGGCGGGCCGCGTGAAGGTGCGCGACTGCACTCGTTGCCAGGTTACTACGGCTATTTCACGGCGATCTGGTGCCTGCTGCCGGCACTGGCGCTGATGTTCTTGTGGGTGATGTTCGAACCCCGGGTGATCGTCGCCAAGGTCGTGGGTGAACTGCCGGAGGCGCAGCAGACCCTGTCTGACGGCGAGCTGAACCTGCTCGTCAACAACATTCGCAACCTCTCTGCCGGCGATGCAGTCAGCGGCGAAGTCGATGAGACCCTGCAGCGGGCGGCAGACCGATATAACGAGCTCGGTGAAACGAGCGCCCGAATGCTGGCGATTACGACGCTGGGCCTGGCCGTGCTCGGTGGCGCGTTTGCCTGGCAGCGCATTCACCCGGAGCTGAGAGCGCGGAATCGCGTCGAGAGCGTCATACGCTGGGCGCTTATCGCGGCATCCAGCATCGCTATCCTCACTACTATCGGCATCGTGCTGTCGGTACTGTTCGAGGCGATCCGGTTTTTCCAGAAGGTGCCGATCACGGAGTTCCTGTTCGGTCTCACCTGGAGCCCGCAGATGGCCATTCGAGCGGACCAGGTAGGCTCATCGGGCAGCTTCGGTGCCGTGCCGCTGTTCACAGGGACGCTCTTGATTACTGCCATCGCGATGTTCGTCGCGGTTCCAGTGGGCCTCATGACGGCAATTTACCTTGCCGAGTATTCGTCGGCGCGGGTCCGCGCGGTTGCCAAGCCCTTGCTCGAGATCCTCGCCGGAATTCCGACCGTTGTGTACGGATTCTTTGCGGCGCTGACCGTAGCCCCGTGGATCCGGCGCGCCGGCGAAGCGGCCGGCATCGAGGTCGCTTCCGAAAGTGCACTCGCGGCCGGGCTCGTAATGGGCATCATGATCATTCCGCTGGTCTCGTCGCTGTCGGACGATGCAATCAACGCCGTACCGCAGGCAATGCGCGACGGGGCGCTGGGCCTCGGATCAACACGCTCGGAGACGATGAGGAAGGTCATATTGCCGGCCGCGCTCCCGGGTATCGTTGGGGGTATCCTGCTGGCTGTGTCGAGGGCGATTGGTGAGACAATGATCGTCGTCATGGCGGCAGGACTTGCCGCCAACCTGACCGCGAACCCGTTCGAGGCCGTGACGACCGTTACCGTGCAGATCGTGACCCTGCTCGTCGGTGACCAGGAATTCGACAGCGCCAAGACACTTGCCGCTTTCGCTCTCGGCCTCATGCTGTTCATCGTAACGCTGATACTGAACGTGATCGGCCTGAGTGTCGTCCGCAAGTATCGTGAGCAGTACGACTAGGAGGCTGACGTGACGACAAAGAAGGAAACGCGAAAGATCGTCGAGGCGGGCCTTGCCAAACGGCGTCGCAAGGAGATCGCTTTTCGGGCAGTCGGTATGCTGGCAACGGCGGTCGGCGTCGTGTTCCTCGCCGTGTTTTTCGCCAGCCTCGTCAGCAAGGGTACATCCGCATTCAACCAGACATTCCTGAAGCTCGAAGTCGAGTTCAGCGAAGCCACGTTGCTTGTCGATGGCGAGATCGACTTTGCTTACGCCGATTTCGACGGACTCGCGAGGCAAGCCCTGCGGGACATCATCCCGGAGGCTTCGGGACGCCGCGACCGTCGTGAACTCTACAGAATCCTGAGCAACGGGGCCGGCTACCAGCTACGCGAAATGCTGGTCGAAGACCCTGGCCTGGTTGGCGAGACTGTTTCCGTCTGGGTACCGGCGGCGTCCAACGTCGACATGCTGATAAAGGGCAATATCGACGCAAGTCTCGACGAATCGCTCCGACCGATTTCCGACAAGCAGATCGGCTGGATTGAGCGCTTGCGTGACGGTGGGCGACTCGAAAAGCGCTTCAACCGCGCGCTGTTCTCGAACGGCGACTCACGCGATCCCGAGCTCGCTGGCATCAAGGGAGCGGTTATGGGGTCGTTCTACATGCTGGTCGTGACGGTCGTTCTGTCATTTCCGATCGGTGTGGCAGCAGCCGTATACCTCGAGGAATTCGCGCCGCGCAATCGGTGGTCGGACCTGATCGAAGTCAATATCAACAACCTCGCTGCCGTGCCCTCGATTGTGTTCGGTTTGCTCGGCCTTGCCGTGTTCATCAACTATGCGGCGCTGCCACGCTCCGCGCCCGTCGTCGGCGGGCTCGTACTGACCCTGATGACGCTGCCGGTGATCATTATTGCGTCGCGTGCGGCGATCAAATCGGTGCCGCCGTCGATTCGCGAGGCGGCGCTGGGGCTCGGTGCGTCGAGCACCCAGGTTGTAACTCACCATGTCCTGCCGCTGGCGCTT
>JAAUYH010189328.1_pt1 | contig 19635 bp, 16 predicted proteins | sample 7278061 | NCBI WGS metagenome assembly JAAUYH01 (sample SAMN14350203, study PRJNA611818) | marine sediment metagenome | isolation source: surface marine sediment (0.6m) | place: French Polynesia: Moorea | collected 2018-08 | reverse complement strand
AGCTTTAATTCAGCAACGGATTGAAATTAACAAACAGCTTGAGCGGGATAGCCACGAACTCAAACAAGTAGCCATCGACCTCAACCAGACCAATATTACGGCTACTGTAGACGGGATTATCTCTCAACTTTCTTTACGTAACTCTAGCCAAACAGTACGACCAGGAGAGCAAATCGCCCACATTGTCCCCAGTAATGCTCCTTTGGAAGTCAAAGCCCAAGTATCCCCCAAGGATATTGGCAAATTGGCAGTAGCACAAGATGTACAAATGCGGGTATCCGCCTGTCCCTATCCTGATTATGGCACCCTTAAAGGTCAGGTTAACAAGATTTCTGCCGATGCGATCGCACCTCAAGTCAATGGTACTAATGCTCTAACCAATGGTTCAACAGAGCAGGCAAAGGCGATGGGGACTTTCTATGAAGTAACCATTCAACCAGATAACCTTTCTTTGGGTAAAGGCAATCAGCAATGTACGCTTCAATTGGGCATGGAGGGTAGAGCCGATATTATTACTAGAGAAGAAACCGTGCTGAAATTCCTGCTCCGAAAAGCAAGATTGCTAACAGATCTGTAAAGATTACTTAGCTTAAATCAAGTTTTTCTAGTGGAACAAAGTCTATTTTGACTCGTGCATTCAGTGCGGTAGCAATACGGTTTAGCATTGCCAAGGAATGACCTTCATAATCAGCATCTTCCAGGCGACAAATCACAGAGGCAGTCGTTCCTATAATTTCTGCTAACTTTCTTTGTGAAAGTCCTGCTTGGGTACGAAGCTCTCTTAGTTTACGGGCAACATTATCATTAACTCGCGCTTCTTCAAGTGCGGTGAGCCTTTCGTAGTTTCCTTGATAGTAACGGCGATGCATAATCTCAAGGGCATCATCAGTAATTTTCTTTTCCATCATGTCTGTTCTTCTTTCGTTTTCGGCACACCACCTCCTAGCTAGATGTTCGCATATTTGCGAATATATCTCAAAGGGATCTTAAATTCAAGTTAGTTTCTTCTGCAAGATAAGTTTGTTAGCAGAGTTAGATTTGTAATATCTTCTTCTGTAAAACTTTCTTCTAAAGTTTGCTCTTGTAACTTCTCATCTGCAAAATCGAGCGGAATCCATTCAGCGATAACTACTTCGCTACTGAATAAGTCTTCAGGCGTAGGAGGTAAACCACCTCTGCCAATATCGAAAAATTCTAATGTTGGTTTCCCGCCACCTGTTTGACAACCTTGGGCAACTTTAGCTTCTACTGCTTCTTGGGGTAAGTTATTTAAACCGCGAGTGGGGTCAATGGCAGAGGTATTAATTTCTACTTCTCCTGGCTGTCCAAATTCAGAAGAGACAGTGATGTCACTCAACACAGTTTCTTTATTGCGTTCCTCAATGCCAAAAATTCCTTGAGAAGTAATATCGACTCGACCACCATTGCCAAAGGAAGCATCGGCAGTAATATCATTATTTTCAAATGGGGAACTGATGATAAAAGGGGTGTTGATTGTAATATTGCCACCATTCCCCTCTGCCTGATTAGTACCAGCACTAGCAGTAATTTTGCTGTTATTGCGTAAGGTTAATAAATCTGAGAGGGTGAGGTTAATATCTCCTCCTTGATTACTGGCAGTTTCAGCAGTAATAATACCCTTATCTAGAGTAAGAGAACCTGCTTGTAGATTAATATCTCCGCCTATACCACTACCATCACTATTGACGGCTATTTGTGCTTCATCTCTAATATCTACCGTGTTAGGGTCGATAATAATACTGCCGCCGTCCCCCCTAGAACCTTCTTCAGTATTGGCAAAGATTCCGCTGTCTTCCCCAGCTAGGTTAATACTGTCTTCCACTTTCAGAGTAATAGTGCCTGCATCAAAGTTACCGAATGTATTCGTGAGCAATTGTCCGCCACCGCTGACTTCCAAAGTATTAGCTGTAACTGCGAGGTTTCCTGCTTTTCCTGGTCCCTCACTCTCTACTGATATTAGTGCCTCATTTGTAAGAGACAGATTAGTAGTAGTAATATCAATGCCCCCAGCATTACCTTTCGTGGCTTCTTCGTCTACTGTGCTGAAAATACCACTGCTGGAGTCATCTTGACTTTCTCCATCAGCAGAGATAGTCTCCTTAGCGTGAATAGTAATCCTTCCCGCATCACCTTCTCCAAAAGTACTTACACCTATTTGAGCTCCTCTTGTTAGAGATAAGTTAGCCGTAGTAATTTCTATTCCACCAGCATTGCCTACTCCCCTTGGTACTACCTGACTATAGATGCCACTGTTAAAAGATCCATCTTGAGTGTCTCCATCGGCAGAGATAGTCTCTTTAGCGTGAATAGTAATAATCCCTGCATTTCCCTCTCCTAAAGTATTGACAGCCAATCCACTACCTCCTGTCAGAGATAGATTAGTAGTAGTGATATTAATCCCGCCAGAGTTGCCTATTCCTGTTGGGTTTACCTGACTAAGAATCCTACTGGGAAATCCGTCTTGACCTTCTCCATCAACAGAGATCGTGCCAGAGGCTTTTATAGTAATCTCCCCCGCATTTCCCTCTCCCCAAGTACTAGAATCTATAACGCCGCCTTCTGTCAAGAACAAATCGGCAGTAGTGATCTTGATTCCAAGAGAGTTACCCGTGGCAGATGATGCTATCTGATTGACTATGGAACTTCTTTGACTGACGGTAATGGCATCTGTAGTATTAATAGTAATAGACCCTACATCCCCTCTAGCAGTTGACCCACCATTACTGAATATAAAACCTCCGTTAGTTAAAGAAACTTTAGTCGCATTAATAGTAATATCTCCCCCATCTCCTTGTCCAAAAGTACTGGTATCTAATCGACCTCCCCGTGTTAAAGAAAGGTTCTCCGTAGTAATATCAATTCCCCCAGCATTACCTTTTGCTGTGTTTTCTTCTACTATACTGAAAATACCAGTAGGAAATCCGTATTGCCCTTTCCCATCAACAGAGATATTGTCAAAAGTATTAATCGTAATTGCCCCTGCATTATCTTTCCCTTCTGTACTGGCATCTATTCGACCTCCCCGTGTTAGAGATAGGTTAGCCGTAGTAATTTCTATACCGCCTGAATTCCCTATTCCAGATTCATCTACTTCGCTGAAAATGCCACTTGCAGATCCAGCTTGTGTTTCTCCATCAACAGAGATAGTTCCAGAAGCCTTTACGGTAACCGCTCCCGCATTTCCTGTTCCTTTTGTACTGGCTTCTAATTCCCCTCCCCGTGTCAGAGATAGATTAGCCGTAGTAATTTTTATTCCACCTGAATTACCTACTCCAAATTCATCTACTTCGCTGAAAATGCCGCTTTCAGATCCAGAGCTAAAAATGCTACTTTCAGATCCAGCTTGACCTTCTCCATCAACAGAGATAGCTCCAGAAGCATTAACGTTAACTGCTCCCGCATTGCCTTGTCCAAAAGTACTGGCATTTACTTGACTACCCTGTGTCAGAGATAGATTAGTAGTAGTAATATCAATCCCACCCGCATCTCCTTGTCCGCAAGTATTAGAACCAATTTTTGCACCACCTGTCAACAACAAAGAGTCTGTAGTGACTTTAACATCACCCCCATTACCCACCGCATCAGGTGTTACTGCATTAGAAATCAAACTTGAATCATCAAGGGTTATTGTTTCTGTTGAATCAAGATCAATATCTCCCGCTTTACTATCAATAGAACCTAATCCTGGGACTATACCTGCTAGCATTCCACTGTTGCCCAAAATCTCTAAGTTTCGGGAATTGATAGCAATACTACCTCCGCCGCCAGCACGCACATTCACCTCTGCCTCATTAGTAAGAGATACATCGGCTCGCGCGACACCATCAGGAAAACTTAAACTACCATCTTCACTTAACCCAATTTCTCCTGCTGCCGATAATCCTCCTAATTCAACCCTTCCTCCTTGGGCAATTAAACTGCCTCCGTCTAGAGTGACATCGCCTCCGACTAAAGCTAAGTTTTGACCTGCATCTACATCTAAATTTCCCAGGTTAGAAATTAGCCCTTCTCTACCTTGAAACTCCAATCCAATCGGCTGCTGCACATTGACCGTCAACAATGGCGGTGCTTCGGGATTAGTCCCACTAAACTGGTTGCCGTCAGGAAAGACAATACTATCAGCAGTAGTTGCCAAAAACGAACCATTCAAATCTAAACTGGCATTTTCCCCAAAAATAATCCCATTGGGATTGAGAAAAAACAGATTGGCATCGCCTAACACTCCCAACGTTCCCAGGATATTAGAAGGATTGCTGCCTGTTACTCGACTGAAGATATTCTCAATAACTGCGGGATTCTCAAAATATCCTCCCCTGCCTTCACCAATATTAAATTCTTGAAAACTGTGAAAGAGATTACTCCCTCTAGCTGCTCCCCCTGAAATGCGATCGCTCTCCAGTCCTTTAATATTATCGGGTGTAACCACAGAAGTTTCATCACCCAGAGTCTCATCGGGAATAATTTGCGCACTTGCAATAGTCTTCCAGCAAGGAACAGTAACACCTCCCAAGAATAGGGCGATCGCCAATTGACCAAATCCAGCTCGCCAGTTTCCACTCATAGCAGAAGCCTCTAGAAAGACGGGGATTATCAAATGAGTCAGTCAGATTTCCCAGACAAGTTAATTTTCTTGCTAGACTGCTCACTTTATTCCTTTATTCTCCTGAAATTCCGCAAAAGAAGCTAATTCTTAGTTAATTTTCTTGTTAAATATTTAATCTTTGTAATCTTTCAGAACATTAGTTCTATGACCAAAAGAGTTAGGAATTACCGTACTGAGAAGCAAAAAATACATAAATGCCAAAACCTGACCCCAATAACTAAATGAAACCGAAAAAGTTAGTAAGTACTTCGAGGTAACTCAGGCGATCGCTTTACTTCTTTTAGGAGGTGAAAACCAATGTGTCGCATCAAAAATAAGTCACTCACTAAAATAGTAATTTGGTTAGCCACAGAAATTTTATTTAACTTCGTAGGAATTGATGACCTAGCCGATTACAGCGAGTTCGTGTTTGAAAAACATTTTGACCGAAAAATTTGGGATGCAAGCCCCGTGCTTGTAGCACGGCTTTAATGGTATTATATATCTTGATACTCAAATTATCTGTATCAAATGTTTGTTCTCGAATATAAGGCTAAACCCAAACCACTACAAATTCAAGCTATAGAGGAAGCCATTAGAACTACTCAGTTTGTTCGCAATAAAGTGCTTCGTTTTTGGATGGACAATCCTGGTGTAGGCAAGACTGAAATGTTCAGGTACAACACAAAACTCAGAGCAGAATATTCCTTTGTTCAAGAGTTAAACTCTCACGCCTGTCAAACGGCAGTAGAAAGAGTATTGCGTGCGATTAACCGCTTTTTTGATAACTGTCGTCGAAATATTCCTGGCAAGAAAGGATATCCGCGTTTTAAACACAATACTCGCTCGGTCGAATACAAAGTCTCTGGTTGGAAGCTAGAGGATTGTCGCAAGCGTATAACTTTTACCGACAAAAAGAAGATTGGCACTTTAAAACTAATTGGTTCGAGAGATATTTACTTCTATCAGCCAGAACAAATTAAAAGAGTGCGTATTCTCAGAAGAGCAGATGGTTATTACGTGCAGTTCTCGATTAAGCTCGATCCTAGAGATACAGTTGAGCCTATTGCTCCATCGCAAAAAGCGGTTGGAATAGATGTGGGCTTGAAATATTTTTATGCCGACAGTCGTGGCGAAGTTGTTTCTAACCCTCGATTTTACCGCAAATCAGAAAGGCATCTGAGACGAGTCAATCGACGCAAATCAAAGAAGTTTGTTCCAGGAAAGAAACAGTCGCACAATTATCATAAAGCAAGGCAGAGATATGCCCTCAAACATTTAAAAGTAAGCAGACAGCGAGAAGAGTTTGCCAAGAGAGTGGTACTCCGTTTAATTCAGTCTAACGATCTGATCGTCTGTGAAGATCTAAATGTCAAAGGACTAGTCAAAAATCCTCGTCTTGCCAAGTCGATAAATGATGTCGCCTGGTCTAAGTTCAGACATTGGTTAGAGTATTTTGGGGATAAATACGGCAAGTTAGTAATTGCAGTACCGCCTCACTATACCTCCATCAAATGTTCTGCTTGTGGCAACAAAGTTAAAAAGAGTTTATCGACTCGCACCCATGTCTGTAGCTGTGGTTATCATGCCGACCGTGATACCAATGCTGCAATTAACATTTTGCAATTGGGACTAAGTAGGGTGGGGCGCACCCTAACTCACGCCTGGGGAGATTTGTCCTCTAGTTCAGTTGGAGAGGGGCTGTCTGCCGAACCTGCGTCGGCAGCTTGTAAGCCCCGTGAAATCCTGCTGGGTTATGACGAGTCACTGAACCAGGAATCCCCGTCTTTCTAAGACGGCGGAGCGTCAAGAAAATGTAGTGGTGTTAATAGGCTGACACATTGATGCCATCCCTCTAGTAGACTTGGGCGCAAATAGAGATACTATCTATTTAACCTGAAACCCTTACAGTATTTGAATTGTTACTTGTTACTTGTTACTTGTTACTTGTTACTCTTTACTTAAGCGTAGCGGCACTAGTAATTGGTGCGAGCGCAATTAAATCACTACCAAAATAACGTAGTTTTGATATAATAGTACAAATGTTCTATTTGTACATCCTTTTTGTGCAGAGATTTCAGAGAAACCTTCTAAGTCGTTTAAATGAAACCAACAAGGTTAGTAGGTATTTAGGGGGAACTCAGGCGATCGCTATAATGCTTCTAGGAGGAGAAAAGCAATGTGTGGGTTGAAAAATAAGTTAATCGCTAAAACAGTGATGTGGTTAGCAACGGAAATTTTATTTAACTTCGTGGGAATCGATGACTTAGCTGATTATAGCGAGTTCGTGTTTGAAAAAAATTCTGACAAGAATGCGGTATTGGTACTAGGCTGACACAGAAGGCAGCAGGTAGCCGAGCACCAAAAATTGATTAATTCAAAAAAGATACTTAAGATCGATCCCTAGCTTCACTTTCTAACAAGTCTAATAACTGTAGCCTCAAAGATGGAAGATTATTTTGGATCGTTCTCCATGTCAGCATTAAATTTACCTGAAAATATTCGTGAGCCATGATATTTCGCATATCACTCATTAGACGCCAAGGTATTTGAGAATAGCGGGATTGGATTTCAGCAGGAATATTCGTAGAGGCTTCACCAATGATTATGAAGTCATAAAGAACTGACTTTACGACTGTTTCATTAGCTGCAAACATCTCAAAGGTCATTTCTGCTGTACGCTGCTCAATACTCGTAACAGCATCCACAATATCCTGCAAGCGGAGTTGCCAAGCTCTAGAAGACACGGATTACATCCTTCAAAATAGGCTCTCGTAAATGTTCCCTCAAAGCATCTTGAGTTCCTAGGTCAACATCACATCCTAGTATATCTTCTAGATAGTGCCTGACCCGAAACAGATCGAATAAACTAGCCTCGATGGAGAATTCAACTAAAAAATCGACATCACTATCAGGGAGGGCTTCGTCTCGCGCCACTGAACCAAAGATTTCCAGAGACTTTACACCAAGATTGTGCAATTCAGCTTGATGAGCATTCAAAATTGATAATACTCGATCTCTCTTCATGGATTGTTTATTGTAATGGTGACTAGCATTTGTTCTGTTAATTTTCCAAATTGTAACGTTTTACAATTGGTTCTTGACTAATTTCATCTAAATCAACTTGTTGTAATAAATCACTCCAAATAGTAGCGATCGCGCTTTAAATAGGATCAACTTTAATTGTATTCTGTAAGCTGGTCATTAAAATTAAACGGAATGGCAAAGTTACCTGATGAAATCTTAACTACAATCTTCTCTCTACAACGACAGTTGGCAGAAGGAATTGAAGAAGCTTCAGCAATACAATGGAAGCTATTTGAGCAATATGGAGAAACAGAAGAAACAATAGGCGAACTTGAAGAGCTTGACAATGCTAGGGAAAGATTGACTACGCTTTATTCTCGTCTAAATAAGCTTTTGCTAAGGATTTTAGAGTCTCAACCAACTGCTTCTGCTGCTATGCTAAACTTACTATCACAGACTCTTGGACAGGGTGAAGCTACTACTAGTGCTGCTAACGCTAGCGTTCGAGAAATAAAAAGGAATTGGAATATAAAATGATGGATTTTAGCAAAATTGCCGATTCTGAAACCAGAAAAAGAAGTCTTGCTAATTTAAGAGAAAGCAATCGACAGTTGGAACTTGTTGCCTTAGCATTTGATGATTTAATTGCCATGGTAGAAGTCGATCTTCGTCGTCAACGCCAAGAACGTCTTCAAAGAAGAAAAATAAATAATTCAGAAAAAATAGAGAGATAGAACGAATTAATTTTCCAAATTGTAGCGTTTCACAATTGGTTCTTGACTAATTTCATCTAAATCAACTTGTTGTAATAAATCATTCCAAATAGCAGCGATCGCTTTATTTTCTGGTTCTGTTTGTCTCAGGCGATCAACAGTATTTAAAGTATCATACCAAAGACCATTTTCTGCATAGACAGAGATTTTTGCTAATGCTGGGGCTAATTCTAACTGACTATGAATAACAGGGTTTAATTTGACTCTTTCTACCCATCCATCTACAAAATCATCGGTTGAATTTTCTGGATCACACATAATATTAAAATACCAATGATAACTTTTTCCAGTTTCTAAAGATACTCTGTTTGGAGGAAGATTTAAGCCAATTATTCCTGGAGTTTTATCTAGTTTAACAGTAGTTTGATAAATTTCATTGTCTGCTTCATCCTGAAGAGTAAATTCAGCATAACTATTAATTGGATAGGCAACATAAACCCAAAAGGTAGGATGAGCCAAAGTTGTTTTTCCCCAGACATAAACTTTGTTTTTAGTCGAACTTTTGATGGCTATTTTCGGCATTACAGCAATCAGAGGAGTAATATCTTCTTCTCTCGCGGCAATTTTACATAAACTATGACTTCCCGCACCCTTTTGACGACCTCCTGGTGCGCCATTATCTTCTACTGGTGGCGGGTTGAAAATTACTGGTTCTGGAGTAGTAGTATTGTTAGCTGAATTCTGCGATCGCGCTGTTATTTGCTGGAAATTAATTAGTATTACCAATAAACTAAAACTTACAGTAAAACTAATTATTGATTTTAGAGAAAATGATTTTATTAAACTCATTATCTTTGCTCCAAAAGTAAATAAAATATTGCTAAAATTAAAATATTTTTAGATTGGATCATTATTGGTTAATTTATTTATCCTAGATGCCGAACAAATTGTTCTATCTATAAAAATTGTATTAATTAATAAGGCTAATGCAGGAGGTATTAAAGGAATCCATCCTCCATAATTCAAGACAATCAAACAAATAGCAAAGATGATAAATAAGCTGATAACTATACTTACCACTAAGTGAGACTTAGACATAATGGAAATAGCTAATAAACCTGCTATAATTGACCATCCATAAATCCAAATCCCTTCACTCCAAATACTCCACCACCACAATAGAGGACGGTCATCTAAAACTTTACTAAGAATTTGACTTACCATTTGTGCTTGCAGAAAAACCCCTGGAATTTCTCGACCATAAGGAGTATTAAAGAAATCATCATAATTTTCTCGCCTAGCCGTAGTTCCAATCAGAATCACGGGATGTTTTAATTTATGTTTTACAACAGCAGGAATACCCGAACTCAATATTTCATGTAAAGGAATATTATAAATTGTTTCTTCAAAAGAAGAGTAATAACGATAGTTTAGTAATATTTGTAACCCGCGATCATCTAAGTTTTGATAGCCACTAGTATGGTTTTTAAGTATATTAAATATCACATTATTGAAATTTTTTTGCTCAAAAATTATCGGATTTGTTTCTAGGATTCCTTCTGAGGTAAGTTTTGGGTTAATATCTTTGTGTTGAGATAAATAATGCAGAGCAAGTAAAAAATTTAAGGAGTAGTTAGTATTACAAGCATCAGTAATATCTGGAGTCATAGTTAAAAGATGGCGACGAACTACTTGATCTTTATCCAGCAAAACATCGCTAAAACCCCAATAATGTGATGGTAATTCTTGAGGGGGAGCAATGCTGGTAGCATTTCTGGAATTTTTAATATTGTTAGTTTTACAGATAGCAAAAAAATTCTTACTGGTTTGTAAACGACTGGCTACAATAGAGTCAAAACCATGAGGGCGATAAATATCTAAACCAATACTTGTAGGGTCTAATTCTTCTAGTTTATTTAATAATTTATTTAGGGCTTTATCTGATAAAGATTGTACGGCAGTCTTATCTTTTAAATTTTCTCTTTCTTGGTATTTAATATCGTAATTATCGATAGTAACTACTAAGATACGAGGATCGGGTTTTGCTTCTTTTGAGCGCAATTGTACCAGGCGATCATATGCGTATAATTCCCATGGTTGTAAGACTCCAAACCAACGAACTCCCATAACCAAACTGGCGATCGCTAAACTACTTAAAATAACTTGACCTAATTTTTTATGAGGAATTGTACGAGTTTTTTGAGAGTCTAAATTGTCTGGTCTTGTGGATAGAAAATCAGACCAATGGGGAGCTATAACAATAGAATTTTGAACAATTAAAGGTAACCAAGTTACACCAGGAGTAGCAGTAAATTCTTCTAGTCTAGTTTGTGCCCGTCGTACCGCAGTATATAAAGAATTACCCGAATTATATTCAATTAAAAATTCTTTTAAAAAAGATTGAGCTACGAAATCTGGTACAATTTCCTGCATCACAATAACCACAGGAATATGTAAATCTGCTACTAATTTTTTGGCTAATCCTAAACCATCACAGGAGTTGAAAATAGCTATCTTTAATCCTTGACTAATGGCTTCTTGTAAAGCATTACGAAACTGCTCAATAGTTAAACTTTCTTGCTCGTTAATATATATTCTACCTGTATCAATTTCTGTACGACTATGACCAGCAAAGAAGAAAATATCCCAACCGCGATCGCGACGTAATTGTTGAATTAATTCTCTGGAATTAGGTTGAGTTAGAAACTTGGGGTCTGTATTGGGCAAATTTTTGATTGCTTTTTCGTCTTCTTGGAGATCGATATTTTTAGTATCTCCAAAAACAGCTAAAATACGAACTAGATCGTGAGTTATTACTTTTTGGTAATCGGGTTGGTAATGTTCGTTGAGACTATAACTAATACCTACATTAGGGTAATCTAATAATAAATCCCAGACGTGCCAAGGGAGTTTCCATATTATTGAATTTCTAGCTTTAATTATTAATCTTATTTGATTGGGAGCGAGAGCTATTTCTTGCGCTAATCTTTCTCTGATTTTTTGCCAACTAATATCTGCTGATGCTTGTAGCCATGATTGCATATTGGCTTCTAAACTTTGAACTTTTTGCCAGCAATCTGTCACCAAATTACTTGTCACCAAATCGCTGCTAGCAATATTCGTAGGTATATTATCAATTTCCCAATTTCGATATATTCCCGTTATCCGATAAAAAGATTGCTGCCAAGATTGATATAAATTTTCAATATCTGTATTTGCAGGTAGTTTTCCATCAAGTTCTGCCCAAGATTGACCTTCATCTTCCTTGATTTCTAAGGATACTTCAAATCCTTGCTGAAAGTTTCCATGTAAGATTTTGAGAATTGCTACTCTGCCCATAGCTGTATATTTTAAAAATATAAAAAACTAACAATTGAAAATTAGGTAACAAAATCTTCGCTAAAACTGGCATGATCACGAGTTACCTGTACTTGAAAATCTGTTCCCGATGGAGGAGTAAAGCGTAATTGTAAGCATTTATCTTTGCCTTTACCCTCAAAGTCACTTCTAGATTCTGCTTCTAAACGAGTTTTTCCCTCAGAAAGTACCTTTAATTTGAGATTAGGAGGAAGCTTAATTAACTGATTAGCAGGTTTTAATTGTATCCATACTCCTACTCTATCCTGAGTTTGAGGCATGGTAGCTACAATCAAAACGATGTTTTGACCTGACAACTGTATGCCTAGGTCAATTAGTTTGCCCTTTTTAATGCCTCCATGAGGATTGCCAGGATCGATCTTGCCTAAGCTTAAAGCAGCTTCCCAACGAGTTTCTTCCGCTTTAGCGCTATGTAATAATTCCGTTAAGGCTGCGATAACTTCTGGGTGTCCCGCACCTATTTTTCCCAGTACTCCAGCAGCTTGGGCTCGTTCTTTTTCGGGATTATGCGGTTGTAGAAGCTGAATTAGGGGAGTAATTGCATCTTTAGTAAGAGTTTCTTCTGTATGTTGATATCCACGTACGGGAATCGCTTCCAGGGGAATAAAGAGAGTTTCTACTGTTTGCCAACCTTCTTCTATTGTACTAACTACCTGATCTAACCATTGTCTCAAATTTACTGCTGGCAAACTAAACGGTGAAATTTTAGCTGGTTCATTTCGTTTTCCCGATAATTTTTGTCTCCATTGAGAATTAGTCACCAATATCGCCCACTGGGGGAAAGGAATTGCTAGACGAGGGGTATAAACTGATGGATTACCTAATCTATCTAATAACTGGTTAGCTGTTGCTAAAGATAATTCTGTTGGAGTTACTAATTCCTGATTTTTTTGTACAATTGGTTGTGGAGATAATAAGATATCTGTGATATCTTCCTCTAAATATTCCTGACTGATATAGTAAGAGCGATCGTTTGATTCGTATTCTCCTTTAGCTTTTAATTGTTGATAATTGACGTATCCTCTTACTCTGATCCAAGCTTGATCACAAAGGTCTAAATTTACTTGAATAGCTAGATAATAATCCCCTTGCCATTGAGGAATATCAACCCACTCTTGAGGTATGTTAAACTCTTCAATGTCCGTCGTCTCACTGGGAATTAATGCTATTTTAGTCTGACCTAAGTTAATAGCACTACCGTTAACAAATTCCCAAATATTAAACAAAGATGTCTCTGTTTTAATTAAATTAGACTGATTACTGTCCTCTTCTAACCAAGCTTCTAACCAGGGGATAAAAGTTTGCCAACAAAGCTCATTTAGGTAAGCTTGACATCGACTAGTAGGATTAGAATATAATTGCGATCGCTGCCAAGATTTCTGTTGTATTTCTTCGGTTATTTTCAACCATAATTGGTTGGGGTAACTAATTGATAATTTGCGTAAACTCAACATATTTTATATTTTCCTCCTTAATTAGACTTATATTTCTAGATAAATTAAGGCGGTTAATAACCAATCATCAATAACCGACCTAACTTCTAAATTCTTTGAATTTAAGGCAATAGCCAAATGATGCTTAATCCACTGAAGTAGATAATCCTGTAATTGCTGCTTTGTTTCATATATAATTTGACTAATGCTACATTGGGGATAAAGATTGATAATTTCTTTCTCAGCCATTTTTTGACAATATCGCCTTCTAATAATTTCTTTTTTAAGAATAGTTAATTGTTTAAAAGCCTTTAGCAAAACAGCTTGAATAATATTTTTATTATAATTTCTCAACCAAAACTTAATGTATTCAGTTTGCCATTTATTAAATTTTGCTTGAAATATTTTTTTTAACTCATTTTTGATTTCAATACTGTTATCTTCCTTGTTTTTTCCCCAATTCATTTTCTGACCGTAGCGTAATTTCAAAACATGTTGTTTTTGAACATCCAAATCTTTAATAGATTCAACTAATAACTCATCTAGAATATTTTCCTGGCGAGGATTAGCAAATCTGTCTGCTAAAAATGTATCTAGATACAACTCAGGATCGAATTTCTGATCAAGTAACTCTCTCAATTTATCTAATAAAGGAGCTTCAATATATTTAGATATATAACGAGAAATAGTTCCTTGATGTACTCCTAATAAACTTGCTAACTGTTCTTGATTTAAAATAGTTAGTCGATTTGCATAGCACAAGGGCATAATTGCCCGACGCGATTCTTGAGGAATTCTACTATTAATTTTGTCAAGATTTGCTTCAATTTTCTTGATTTCTTGCCTTAGTATTATTTCGACCTGTTCTAAAGAATCTGACTTGTCGTCTTGAGAATCTAAAGTTATCCAATTATCAATCTGTTCTTCTTGTTGTTCATAAATATCTGCATCACGAGAAATTTCAATTATTTCTTCAGCTTTTCGGAGGGCTTCAATACAAATATTCATCCATTGTTTGAGCATTTCTGGGGTTGCTTCTGTTCCCGAAGATACTTGTAGAGGAGCACCAGATTGAAATCTTTGGACATTATAATATTTTGCAGCTTCGGCAAAATCAGACTTGGCTGGTTCTGGCCATCTTTGACTTTTTCTCCGCTCAAAATTATAAATTATATTGTTTTTATAAACTGGTACAAAATATCGCCAAGCAAAAATATACTGAGAAATTTTCGGTTCTCTTAAGCCATATTTCTCCAAAGCTTTCCCTAATTTTTGTCCAAAATTATTTAATTTTCTGAGACTATTGATATCTACATTACACAGCACATGCCAATCTGATTGTAAATCTAATTTTTCTCTAATCGAGTTTTTCAGTATACTGAGAATGTAAGTTTTAACTGAAGCCTTCTGAGGATTTTGAGGATTATACTTATCCAGATATATTTTTAACTTGTGTGGTTGACATATAATCTCATTGGTCAGAGCGTAAAAATCTTCTAACTTAGCTGCATAAAAAGGAAAATAATGAAAATTTCGCCAAATTAAATAACAACGATCTAAATCAAGATAAGCTAAGAAATGCCAATGAGCAAAATGCCTTTCCGAATCAGAGTCTGGCTTCTTGAGGAAGATTTCGACAAAATATTGGACATAATCATACTCTTTCCATTCTGGATGTAAGGTAGCCAGTTCTTCTATTCTCTTCCTTAATTTATATTGCACTAAAGGTTTAAATGGCGGATAGCCATTGTTGTTAGTAAAATCGTAAAATGTGGAAAATTTATCAATCATGTCCTGCTCCTATAATCTCAAGGACATCAAAAGTTGAATTGAGATAGTCTACTAACTTATTGGGTAATTACCAAATTTTTTATGCATTGGTTCTTTTCCCCTATTACTCCTTCGGCAACCAACGAGTTGTGTTCCAAATAATTAAGTGGTCGCGGTTTACTGTCAACATGAATTGACCTCCGCAGCGATCTGATTAGGGATTGGTTTCTTGAATTTCTGGGATTTTATTCTTGACAAAAAAGGATTAACATGTATGAGCTACATTTAATTGTAGACTACTATTAAGAACTATAGAGCGTATAGATTTCGTGGTAGTCCTAAAAAGTAGAGGTCTATCTTGCACTATTTTACATTTATCTCAGCTCATGCTCTAAAACAGTATCGTCTGATATTTTTGTACTAAATTATGAAGAATGAATATCTCTTTAGATGACGGGGAATTTACTAGATTTGGTAATATAGTAAAAATATTAACGAAATTGATTTAATATTCAATGAGAAAATCTCGATAAGGCGATCTCTCTAAATGGAAGCCGAAGCGTTAATACTTCGCTTGAGATATCTATTTCTTCTATTCTGATACAGTTTAAATTTGTATGTTTTCACAGCTTCGACCTAGCTAATATAGCACTACAATTATACCTTTTGCTGAAGCAATTGTATATCAAGCCGTCCTAGAAGGACGGGGCTTTCGACCCAAAATTAACGGTAAAAATTATCATGAGTTTACTTCCTAAGATTAATTCTGCTGACAATCGTTTGTAGCTCTCGGTTGAGAAACTGTAATAAAGTCGATTGATTTGAATTAATAAAAAAATGATCGCCCTGAAACATCTGCATTGAAAAGTTAGCATTTGTTTGTTTTCGCCAAGCTTCTAGAGCTTCACAACTGACTTCATAATCTTGTAAGCCACCTAAAACGGTAATTGGACAATTAAGACGAGGCTTTGGGGTATAGACATAAGTTTCTAGAGCGGTGAAATCTGCTCTCAAGATAGGCAAGAAAAGCTCCATTAACTTAGCATCTCTAAGTACTGCTTCTGGTGTTCCATTGAGAGAACGTAACTCATTGATAAACTCAGCTTCGGGTAGATGATGGATTGGTGGTTCAGATTCTAGAATTTGAGGTGCCCGACGACCTGAAACGAATAAATGTACTGGACTCAAACCATAACGCTGACAAAGTAAGTGAGTTAACTCAAAGCTGACTAATCCACCCATACTGTGACCAAAGAAGACAAAAGGTTTATTTAGATAAGGCAGCAAAGCACGAGCAAGTTCATTAATCAGAGATTTTAAGCGATTGAACGGACGTTCGGTAATTCTGGATCCGTGTCCTGGCAATTCGAGCGGACAGATTTCTACATCGCAAGTAAAGCTTTTTGACCACGAGGAGAAAATGGATGCTCCACCGCCTGCATAGGGAAAACAGAATAGTCTTAGCTTAGCATTAATGTTAGGTTTGGAGTGAGAAATCCAAGGGTTGATAATTCGTGTATTTGTCATTATTTAATTAGTTGAGTAGAAAGCGATTTTTGTCTCTTTTGTAGGCGACTGCGGAGCTAGTCCGAAGACATCCCTTTTTTAAATGCGATAGTTAGAAAATAAGTAGGTAGGGGTTAATATTTATCGTTGGGACAAGGCAGGAGGCAGAGGGCGCAAAGGACATCCGTTTGTCCGCATGCAGGCAGAAGGAAAGACGATTTAAACTTGTTTATTTTTCTTTACATAGTTGCCTTTATTTGTGCCTATCTACTTAAAATAAACTATCTATTCAATTACAACCTTAACTAATATTTGGCGTAAAAGTGTTTTAGTCGTTATTAATTTAGGTTGGTAAAGTAACTGTAAATTCTGTGTATTCGCCTTCAATTGAATCTACTGATATTTTTCCACCATGTCTTTCGATTATTTCTTTAGCAAAGTGAAGACCCAAACCCATACCTTCAGGAGAAGTCTTAGTAGTCCAAAATATTTGGAAAATTTTATCTAGGTTTTTAGCTGGTATTCCCGTACCGTTATCTCTGATTTTTATTTCAATTGAATCGTATTTATTCTGGGTAGATATTGAAAGTTTTGGCTGATAACTTGGTATTTCTTTAGTTTTCTGATCAAGATAATAGATGGCATTAGTAATAATGTTATCTAATGCTCTTTCTATTTCTGAAGTCGTACAGCTTAACCTGATTAAATTTTTGTCGTAGTTACATTCGACTGCGATTTTAAGATCGTGGTATTTAAATTTAGAAATCTGAATAGCATCTGATAAAACGTTGTCGATTAAGTAGTTGAGATCGACATCAGTGTCAATTGAAGTATCTCTATTATTATTATCCGATCCTCTGCTATAAATCTCATTAATAATTAGAGTAACTTTTTGATTAATCGACTTAATTTTTGAAAGTTTGTTGTTTAAATTCAAGATTATTTCTTGTGGCGATTGTGTTTGGGGATCGACAATTTCTTCAAAGAGAAAAGAATTGTCTTCAATAATTAATTGCAGTTCATTAAGATCTGTTTGACTATTTTCGAGATTTAGACCGATTATGTTAGTTTTGTTTTTAATTTCGTGAGCGATGTATCGAGCCAGCTTTTGATAAAGAGCCAATTTCTCTTGAGATAGTATTTTTTTCTGAGCTTCTCTTAAGGCACTTGTTCTTTCCTCTACTTTTTGTTCTAAAATAAAGTTTTCTTGTTTGAGTAGATCGAGTTTAATAAAAACGTAGATACAAAGCTCACTACTAACAGCAAGAAGTAAAGTTGTAACTGTAGGAGTCCACCAGCCAACAAGCAAAAGTAAATAGCCAATAATTAAGATTATAATTAGGCTAAATATCGAATAAACAGTATGTACGACAATTTTTTTCCCAGGAAAAAAATTGTTTTTTGTATATAGATACCAACTGCTGGAAGAAGTCGTTAGTAGTAAGATAAAGAGTCCGCTGTATTGCCAGTAAGTAGTCATAAACTTAATTATTACACGATCGCTTAAGGCAGCATTGACAATCTGGCTAGTTATACTGGCGTGGATTTCTACTCCATAAGTAAAATCATAATTCTCTTGTCTATAGCTATAGGGAGTTGTATAAATATCTTCAATGGTTTCTGCCATTGTGCCAATGAAAACTATTTTGTCTTTAAATAAGTTATCTTCGACCTTGTTAGCTAATACTTCAGAAAGACTAAGGTGCAAAAATTTATTTTCATTATTGCAGTAGTTGATTATAGTTTGATAGTTATCTATAGCTCTTTTCGAGTAAAATAATCGATTCGCTTCAAGCAGGGGAAAAACAGCATTATTTAGTTTTAACCAAGATTCCTCGCCGTAACCAGTGGGAAAAACATTTTCACCTTCTAGATATTTCAAAGCCACAGCTAGTCCTAGACTAGGTATTGGTTCGTCTTCAGTGGATTTTTGAACGTATAAGTATCCACGGCGAACTACTCCATTTTCGCTATCTTCAATAATTTCACTTGCTCCAGTTTGACCGAGTTTTTTTAACTGGGTTGGTGGCGATATCGAGAGATGATCGGGATTACCACCATCGGTTTTTTCTACTCCAATTAATTGAGGCGTAGAGCTAAAAATATTATCTAGCTTCTGATCGCCCTCTTCACCAATATTTACATTACGATGTAAATCCAGACCGATAACACGAGGGTTCTGGGCTTTAATTTTAGTTAGTAAACTTGCTAATGTATCGTCGCTGATGGGAAAACCAAGTTGCTCTATGTCTTTTTCAGTTAGTCCAACGATAACAATCTTTTTATCTTGAGGTTCTAAAGGACGCGAGCGCAAATAGTAGTCGTAGAGCTGGCGTTCTGAAATTTGCAGCCATCCTAAATAATTAAAAGCAGCAGTGGTAAGACATCCGATTAATATTGCTATAGTTGGTGGTTGCCATCGCATCAAAGGGAACAAGGTAATAAAGGACTTATTATTTTATTACAAATCTCCTAATAAATCTATACTACTTTTCTCTATGTAGATGCTCTTAATACTTTTATGACAAGTATGTTTTATAAATATAAGCTTAATGCTGGCGTTTGCTGCGCTAAATATGCTAGACCGATCTCTTCTAATAAAGATTGAAATTGCTGCCAACTATTGTTGTGATTATTTTGGTTTTTGACTAACGTAGTATAATTACAAGCAAGTGCATCATACCAGATTCCTGCTCTAGCATAACTCAAGCTACAAGATGATGTATCTTTTGTATTGTTAGAAAGTTGAGCTTCTGTCTGTAAAGATACTCGCTCTATCCAGGCTTGAGCAAATAAATTTCTCGACGGTTTGCTAGGATTACAAACGACAGTTACCGTCCAGCGATAAGTTTTGCCTACTTCTAAAGGCGCACTATTTTGAGGTAATTTTAAAGCGATTATTCCAGGTTCGGGCTTTAGCTCTTTCGTAAGTATAGGTTTTTTCCCTGGTTCTAGTAAGGTAAAACGCAACGGCAGAGATAGTTTTTGAGACAAGTGCCAGAAAAAAGTAGGACGAGGGGAAACTGTAGTAGCAGTATGGTTTTGCGGAACTAGTAAGGTAACTGCATCCTCAAGAGGCATATTGCACCCTCTAGACCCAATACTGTTCGGATAAGCACTTTTATTTATTGGTGGAGGTATGGGGATTTAGGGAGATAGGGATGTAGGGAGATAATTATTTTCCCAATCCCCCAATTCCCCAATT
>JAAUYH010003402.1_pt1 | contig 19637 bp, 19 predicted proteins | sample 7278061 | NCBI WGS metagenome assembly JAAUYH01 (sample SAMN14350203, study PRJNA611818) | marine sediment metagenome | isolation source: surface marine sediment (0.6m) | place: French Polynesia: Moorea | collected 2018-08 | reverse complement strand
GCTTCCTATCTGGTAGAGGAGGCGCAGCAGCTCAAGCGCAGCATCACAGTTGCGACGCTGGATTTGAACGGATTGAAACAGCATTTGTCGTCGTGGGAGCCGATGGCGCTCAACCCCGATCCGCGGGCCTTTGTCGCCAACGAAGACGGCACCTTTACCCTGCGGGATGGGATCACCAACGAAACAGCCGTATTCTCGCCGCAGGAAAATGCCTTTTCGGGCCGGCTGATCGTGCTCACCAGCAATGAAAACTCGTCGGGTAGCACCAACCTGCTCACCATCCTCTCGCAGCAATCCCGCACCACACTTGTCGGCGAGCCGACAGGAGGCAGCGCCGAAGGTCCGACCGCGGGTATCCAGTTCATTCTCACGCTTCCCGAAAGCGGTATTCGAGCGCGTTTGCCGATCTTCCGCTATCGCAACAACGTGGATCAATTCGAGCGCGGCCTGGGTATATCGCCCGATATTCTCGCTCCCATGACGGTCGCGGCATTTCGCGAGGGTGGCGATCCCGCGCTCGAGCGGGCCCAGGCGTTGGCAGCGACGGAGATTGCGTCCGTTCCGGCCGAGACCAACATGCCGAGCGCCAATATCGCCGACTTTGCACCGCTTGAAGGCGAGGGTTGGGTTGGAGAACTGGAGTACCTCAACTACGGTCGTGAGGATCGCTCGACAATTCCCGTCCGGATGATTGCGAAAAAGCCGGGGAAACGATCGATGGCGTACGGCTTCCTATACCCGGGCGAAGAGGAGAAGAATGCTCGCGACCGGCTGAATGTCTCGCGCGATGGCAAGTTTGTCAACGGAATGCGCCTTGTCGAACGCTCGGTCGATGAAACGGGGGCATTGATTCTTGTGACCGAGGCGGAAGGACGAGATGACAATCGCCTAGCCGACATTCGCGTCACTTACGAGATCTCGCCCGATCGCTTCATCACCCGCAAGGATGTGCGCTTCGCAGGCGGCGAGTTTTTCAACCGCAACGAATATCGGCTCACTCGCTAGGCGCGGGATCAGACTGCGGTGGAGGCGGGGACCAGCTCCCCGTTTCCATCCAGATCAGGAACCGCTTTAGCGGCAGCAGCCAGACGAAGCCGAGAAACACGTAGACGACCGTTTGCGCACCGCCCGACCAATGACCGATGATCCCCGGAGCATAGCGGGCGATCACGATCCCGTAGATCATCAAGCCGATGAACAGGCCGATAATGCCAACGGGAATTCGCCAGGTCGGTGTTTCGCGCATCAGTCCAGTCCGTAGATCCGAGTTGGGGTCACTATTGCATCAAGAGGTATGTCGTGCGGTTCGACGGGCAGCGCCTCGCACAATTGCACGTCCCATGCGAGGCCAATGGTTATTCGGCCCGGATGTTCCGCGAGCCATCGGTCGTAGTGGCCGCCGCCTTGACCGAGCCGATCGCCTTGGGCGGTGAAGCCGGTTAACGGCACGAACAGCAGATCTGGGATCACGATCTCGGCATCGCTCGACGCTTGCATCAAACCGAATGGGCCGCGCGTGAGATCGCTTTCGGCAAACGGGTCGGAGTGTTGTCGAAACGCCATGGATGCAGTTTCGTCTGCGAAGTGAGGGAGGGATATGGTGTGCCCGGCCTCGTGGAAGAATTTCGCGTAGCCCGATGTCGGCGCTTCGTGTTCGGTGGCGTGGTACAGCGCGATGGTCGCATCCTGCCCGATCCTCGCCAGCAGAGTGGCAGGCGGACGATGGAACAGGAGTGCGCGGATGCCGTCCGGCTGCGCGGCGACATGGTCCCGGCGCACCTTGCGGAGCGACCTGCGAAGTTCGGCTTTCGATTGCACGCTTGCAACTGCCCCCAATTGCGCCGATCGGACCGAAAAGTCGCATGGGCGACCGCCCGCCCGCAGCGATGCGACCCTTGGTCGCGATGAGCGAGGAAACCGCACCCCCGACGGGATGCACAAAACACTATGACGGAACCACCTTGGGTCGTTGCCAGAGAAATCCTCTGACGCCTAAACGTCAGGTGGGCGCCGTATACCCCGGTTCCCAGGACGAACCCGTGTTCCAGGATAGGGACAGCTCCCTTGGATTGCTTATAGCCTCAGGGATATTCAATCGGCTCGTGCCGGGCAGCCCCGCCGAACGGCAATCTAGGCAACGGCGGCCGGACCTTCAAGCAGCGCCCTCCATTTCCGCGGCGGTTTGTTCTGCCTGTGCCGCGAGAGATTCCAGCCTTTCGGCCAAAGCCGCTTCCTGTTTTTCGTCTCCGAACAGATCGTGCTGGTGGCGAGCGGCTTCGCGCATCTCGGCGAGCTCCGCTTTGAGGGCCGCCGCTTCTTCCCGAGCGCGTTCCTCCGCCTTGCGCAGCGTGTCGATCTCGGCCTGTAACTCAGAGGTCTTATCGCCCAGTTTCGCCTGTGCGTTTTCGGTAGCGTCGGCGGCGCGCCGGTTCGCTTCGGTCGCCGTTTTCTGCGCGTCTTCGAATGCCTTTTGCGCATCTGAGGCCGTCTTGCGGGCGTCTTCCAGCTCGTCCGCCAGAAACAGCGCCGCAAATACGAGATTGTGCGTTTCCTGCACGGCCCGCGAATTGCCGAGCTGCGCATACTTCCGGTCGATCAGTTCGCCCAGTGCAGCCACCTTTTCCTCTTCGCCGTCGGCGCAAACGATGGTGTAGGGCTTCGGGCCAACCTTAATGGTCACTTCGCTCATCGCGGTCGTCTCAGCTTTCGAGTTCTTCGATCAGGGCATCGAGTTCGCCAAGCGTGTCGGCGACCTCTTCGCGCAGTTTTTCATGGCTGTTGACCAGCGCCATGACCCGTGCAGACCCGGCAGGGTCAGCGGGCTTTTCCGCCTGCTTTTCGCGCGCAGCGGAAATCCGTTCCATGGCGGCGTCGAGCCTTGCCACTGCTTGTTCGATCCGGCTCCCGTTCATGGCATGCGATTTACCAAGATAGATGTGAGGGTGCAAAGCCTTGGCAGGGGCTGTTGATAAGTGCTCTCGACTGGCAAACGGACCAACTATTGGGGAGCACGTCCGGGCGCAGCTTGACCTCACTTGGCCGCTCGGCAATGGCATCTGGCACGGATCGAATCGCCCGCGCGTGAGGGATTGCGGCGGGCCGCGCACAGCATCACGCTGTCAGCAGGAGCTAGCCTTCGCCCATGACGATTGACGCCGCCCGTTTGCAACCCATGGCCAACGCCATTCGCGCGCTCTCCATGGATGCGGTGCAAGCAGCCAATTCGGGACATCCCGGAATGCCGATGGGGATGGCGGATGTGGCGACAGTGCTGTTCGACCGCCATTTGAAGTTCGACCCCGCGCGACCCGATTGGGCCGACCGCGACCGCTTCGTGCTGAGCGCGGGGCACGGTTCGATGCTGATCTACAGCCTGCTGCATCTCAGCGGTTACGCAGCGCCGACGATGCAGGACATCCGCAATTTCCGGCAGTTGGGCAGTCCGTGTGCCGGACACCCCGAAAACTTCCTGCTCGACGGCGTGGAATGCACCACCGGTCCGTTGGGTCAGGGTCTGGCCATGGCGGTCGGCATGGCGATGGCGGAGCGTCATCTCAACGCGGTGTTCGGCGACGACCTGGTCGACCATCGGACCTGGGTGGTCGCGGGCGACGGTTGCCTGATGGAGGGGATCAATCACGAAGCGATCGGACTCGCCGGGCACCTGCATCTCGGTCGGCTGATCGTATTATGGGACGATAACAACATCACCATCGACGGCAGCGCCGACCTCTCGACCAGCGAGGACATCAGGGCGCGCTACGAAGCGACCGGTTGGCATGTCACCAGTTGCGACGGGCATGATTTTGCCGACATCGAGCGAGCGATCGAACAGGCCAAGGCCGATGGTCGCCCCTCGCTGGTGGCTTGCAAGACCGTTATCGGCAAGGGCGCACCGACCAAGCAGGGGACGGCTGCAACCCATGGTGCGCCTCTCGGCGCGGAGGAAATTGCAGGGGCGCGAGGGGCCATGGGGTGGACCGCGGAACCGTTTGACGTACCTGCCGACATTCTCGCCGATTGGCGCATGACGGGAGAACGCGGTCGCGCAGCCCATACCGAATGGGTCAGCCGATTGACCGGGTCCGCTCACAAGGGCGAGTTCGAGCGCCGCATGGCGGGCGAACTGCCGCATGGCAATGCGATGCAGGACTACGTTGCGAGCTTGCTTGCCGAGCCCAAGGACGTCGCCACGCGCAAGGCCAGCGAAATGGCTCTGGCGCAAATCAATCCGCGCCTGCCCGATACGATCGGGGGCAGCGCTGACTTGACCGGATCGAACAACACCAAGGCGGGCGGGATCGAGCCCTTCACGGCTGACGATTATTCCGGGCGCTACGTCTATTACGGCATTCGCGAATTCGGCATGGCCGCTGCGATGAACGGCATGGCATTGCATGGCGGCGTGATCCCCTATGGCGGTACTTTCCTGGTCTTCACCGACTACGCTCGCGGTGCGATCCGCCTGTCGGCCCTGCAGAAATGCCGGGTGATCTATGTTATGACCCACGACAGTATCGGGCTCGGCGAAGACGGCCCGACGCACCAGCCGGTCGAACATCTCGCTTCGCTTCGGGCGATGCCCAACCTGCTCGTGATGCGCCCATGCGACACGGTCGAGACGGCGGAATGCTGGGAGATCGCGCTCAAGCAAAAGGATCGCCCCACGATCCTCGCGCTTTCGCGCCAGGGATTGCCGCAAGTTCGGCTGACGGAAGCCGGCGGAAACCTGTCGGGGCGAGGCGCCTATCGCGTCAAGGAAGCCGGGTCGGACCGCAAGGTTGTGATCCTTGCCACCGGTTCCGAAGTTGGAATAGCTATTCAAGTCGCTGAGGCCCTTGAATCGCAGGGTGCCGGGGTCGATGTCGTCTCCATGGTCTGCACCGAGCTCTTCGACGAACAGGACGACGCCTATCGTGCGGACCTGTTGCCTGAAGACGCCCTGATCGTTTCGATCGAAGCGGCAAGCACCTTCGGATGGCAGCGCTACACCGGCAATGACGGCCTCAACATTGGTATCGATAGCTTTGGCGGATCCGCGCCTGCCAAGGATCTGTTCGCCCATTTCGGCTTCACTGCGGAGGCGATCGTCCCGCAAATACAGAACAAACTGAACAACTAAGCAGGAGCTTTTTCTATGGCCACGAAGGTTGCCATCAATGGTTTCGGCCGCATCGGCCGACTGGTTGCACGTGCGATCCTGGAACGCAGCGATCACGACCTCGAACTGGTCTCGATCAACGATCTTGCCGACACGACGTCGAATGCGCTGCTGTTCCAATACGATTCCACGCACGGTCGTTTCCCTGGTACCGTCGAAGTGGGCGAGGGCGCGATTGTCGTGAACGGCAAGTCGATCGCGGTCACCAGCGAACGCGATCCTGGCAATCTTCCGCATGCGGCACAGGGCGTCGATATCGTGCTCGAATGCACCGGCTTTTTCCAGAGCCACGAGGCCGCCGAACCGCACCTTGCCGCGGGCGCGAAGCGGGTGTTGATCTCGGCCCCGGCCAAGAATGTTTCCGCCACCGTCGTCTACGGAGTGAACCACGACGTTCTGACCGCAGATGATGTAATCGTATCCAACGCCAGTTGCACCACGAACTGCCTCTCGCCGGTTGCCAAGGTGCTTAACGAAGTTGTTGGGATCGAACGCGGTTTCATGACCACGATCCATTCCTACACCAACGATCAGCGCATGCTCGACCAGATGCACAAGGATATGCGCCGGGCGCGTGGCGGTGCGCAGAACATGATCCCGACCACCACCGGCGCAGCCCGTGCGGTCGGCCTGGTCCTGCCCGAACTTGCAGGCAAGCTCGACGGCTCGTCGGTGAGGGTCCCGACGCCGAACGTTTCGCTGGTCGACCTTGTGTTTCAACCCGGCCGCGACACCACAGCGGAAGAGCTCAACACGGCGCTTAAGGCGGCGGCCGACGGTCCGATGAAAGGCGTGCTCGACTACACCGAACAGCCGCTCGTCAGCAGCGACTTCAACCACCATCCGGCAAGCTCGACGGTCGACAGCCTCGAAACCAGCGTGATGGAAGGAAAGCTTGCCCGGGTCGTCAGCTGGTACGATAACGAATGGGGCTTTTCGAACCGCATGATCGACACCGCCGGAGTGATGGCGAAGCTCCTCTGATTTGCCGACAAAGGACCGGGATATGGCCGCCTTCAAGACGCTCGACGATCTGGGTGATGTGACCGGCAAGGTTGCGCTCGTCCGGGTCGATCTGAACCTTCCGATGAAGGATGGTTCGGCGACGGATGTAACGCGGGTCGAGGCGGTCAAGCCAACGGTCCTCGAACTGGCGGATAAGGGCGCCAAGGTGCTCCTGCTTGCCCATTTCGGTCGTCCGGGCGGCAAACGGTCTTCGGTCCTGTCGACCAGCTTTGTTCAAGGCGATGTCGAAGAGGTTCTGGGCAAGGAAATCATGTTCATTCCGGAGCTTTCCGGTCCGGTCGTGGATCAGTCGATTTCGATCCTGCGCAACGGCGATATCGGTCTGCTCGACAACACCCGTTTCTGGCCCGGCGAAGAAGGCAACGATCCCGGATTCGCGCAGGCGATCGCGTCGCATGGCGATCTTTACGTCAACGACGCATTTAGCGCCGCCCACCGTGCCCATGCCACGACCGAGGGATTGGCCCATCACCTGCCCGCTTTTGCAGGTCGAGCCATGGAAAGGGAGCTCAACGCGCTCGACGCCGCGCTCGGCAATCCGGAGCAGCCTGTCGCCGCGGTTGTAGGTGGTGCGAAGGTATCGACCAAGCTTGCGGTGCTCGAAAATCTCGTCGGCAAGGTCCAGCACCTGATTATCGGCGGCGGGATGGCAAACACCTTCCTCGCTGCGCGCGGTGTCGATGTCGGCAAGTCGCTTTGCGAGCATGACCTGACCGACACGGCATCGAAGATCATGGACGAAGCGGATCACGCCGGATGCACCGTCCATCTTCCCTACGACGTGGTGGTCGCGAGGGAATTCGCTCCCAACCCGCCCAGCTTGCGCACCTGCAACGTCCACGAAGTCGCGGCGGACGAGATGATCCTCGATATCGGACCCAGCGCAACCGAGGCGCTTGCCGATGTGCTCAAGACCTGTCGCACGCTGGTCTGGAACGGCCCGCTCGGCGCGTTCGAGACCGAACCGTTCGACGCCGCGACCATGGCGCTTGCCCGGCATGTCGCCGCGCTTACGCAGGAGGGTTCCCTCACCTCGGTAGCAGGCGGCGGGGATACCGTCGCTGCGCTTGCCCAGGCCGGGGTCACCGCCGATGTGACTTACATTTCCACTGCCGGCGGCGCGTTCCTCGAATGGATGGAAGGCAAGGTGCTGCCTGGCGTCGCGGCGCTTGCGGACTGAACCATGGCTGACATTACCGTCGATCTGAAGGTACGCGAGGACCTGATCATGCAAGCGTGGCTGCGGGCCGACAAGACGGGCCTGAAGCGCTTCATCGAACGCGATTTCACCATGATCGTGGGCGCGAGCCGCCCGCAATTGCTCGACCGGCCCAGTTTCCTCGACGCGTGCGATTCGCGGTTTCGCTGCTTCGGTTTCCGCTTTGGCGAGGCCTATGCCCGGCAATACAATAGGATTGCGTGGTTTGCCGCCGAGATCGAGCTCGAATTGAAGCTCGGCGGTCGCGAGTGGTCGGGGCCATTCTGGATTACCGATCTGTGGCGCAAGACGACGTTCGGACGAGGGTGGAAGCTGGCCGAACGAAGCCTTTCTCTCGCAGAGCCTGACGAGGAATTCTCGCACGCAATCCATCGACTGCAATTGTGGCGTTGATACGGGCTACCCTCACCTTCGCGGCCCTGGTGCTGACGATGCCGGTGGCCGCCAAGGCGCCCGACTACGAAAGCTTCGGCGCCTTTCTCGAAAAGTTCCGCAAGGACACGTCCACTCCATCGCTCAGCGCGGTGATCGTCAGGGATGGCGCCATCGCCTGGGAGGGGTATTTCGGCACTTATGACGACGAAGGCGAACTGCCCACGCGTGCCGAAACGACTTACAAGATCGCGTCTGTGACCAAGCCGATCGTCGCGACCGCGCTGCTTTCGGAATCGGCATGGGGCGGTCTCTCGCTGGAAACGCCGATGTCCACGGATCCCGAATGGAAGGAATTCTGCGAGTTTTTCGTGACTACCCCGATTCCGTTCATGTCGGGCGGGAAGGACCGGTTTGGAAACGCGGTCGCCCCTATGGCGTGCGACAATCCGACCACCATCGGTCAGATGCTCGACATGCGGGCCAACGGGGATGCGTTCGTCTATAATCCGATCGCATTCGCCCGCATCGGCCGCGCTCTTCCGTCGAAGGCTCTGGGGCGCGACTTGCGCGCAATCGTTCGCGAGCGTGTGATCGATTATTCGCTGGGCCTCGACTATGACGTGGCTCTGGGCTGGCGCGACCCGCATGGCGGCTCGGCCCTGAGGTTTCTCGCAGAACCGTTCCATGTTGTCGAAGGCCGCCTGGTGAAACAGCCTCTCCCGGACGACGATTTTCGAGCGGCGGCCGGCATCATCGCCAGCCCGCGGGCGGTGGCAGAATTCGACATTTTCTTCGACGAGGGTCGCATTCTCCTGCCCGCCGACACCCGCAGGAAGCTTGTCGAAATGCCGATCCCGCCGCTTGGCGATTACCGACAGGGCTGGTTTCTCGAAGACTGGAACGGCAAGCGGTTGATGTGGCATTCGGGCTGGAACGAGAGGCAGTATTCGGCGCTCTACCTCAAGGTTCCGGCCAAACGCCTGACCCTGATCGTCATGGCCAACACCGAAGCCGTGTGGTGGGGAAACTCGCTCGTAAAGGCCGAAGTGGTCGAGAGCCCGATCGCACGACAATTCCTGGAGACATTCGCGAAATGAGCGAAACCGAATACGGCTATGGCAGCGCCGTTCGCTGTGAAGAGGGCGAGTTCGCCGGGTGGTATCACTGGAACCATGACCCCTACGAGACCCGCTCCGGTCCGTTCTTCATGCTGCGGCAGGAAGACGGGAGCTATCTCAGCGCCTTCCGTGCCGAGGCGCGACACATGAACGGCGCCGGCTTCATGCATGGCGGGTGTTTGCTGACCTTCGCCGACTTCGCCCTGTTCGGCATCGCTACCGATGAATTGAACGGCGACAATGCGGTTACGATGAATCTATCGGGGGACTTTCTCGGTGCGATCAGCGAGGGCGCATTGGTCGAAGCCCGCGGCGAGGTGACACGCGGAGGCGGCAAGACCATTTTCGTGCGCGGGCTCATCACCGGCGACGGCAATCCGGCGCTGAGTTTCACCGGCATTATCCGTCGGCTCACGAAACGCAGCTGAGAGAAACTTCTTTACAACGCGCAATCTCGCTCCTATCCGCGCGCTCCCTTGGTCCAGCGGTATTGTGAGCCGCAGGGCGCATTGTGGCTCTGCCATGCATGTGTTCCCGGATTGAGGACTGCCCTGTCACGGCAAGCACTACGGCCCATTTCGGGTTTCCGGATGGGAAACGTGCCACCACGGTAACGGCGAAAGCCCTGCTGGTTCGAGTCCAGCTCCATTGGTTAGCTCAGTCGGTTAGAGCAGTAGAATGATAATCTACGTGTCGCGGGTTCGACTCCCGCACCAAAAGCCCTGAAAAGGCTTCTCATACAAGGGAAGGCCGGGAGGGCGTTCGAGCCGCGGAAGGCGGTGAGCAGGCTTCTTCGGAGGCACGCGAACCAAGCTCCAAGGCACCGGTGTCGGGCCCAAGCGCCTCTGGGGATACCGGCAGATATGGCACCCGATGATGCGGTGCCCACCGGCGCAGCGGCCATGGCCCTGCGGACGCGGGCATTGCCGGATTTGGGGGCGAATCTGCCTGAACCAGGGGCCCGGTGCGATGACGGAGAATTGCCTCCCGGCCGACCCATTTCCAAAGTTCAAGCACCAATGACGCTACGGCATTGGGAATTTTTTCTTCAGAAAATAGTTGCGTTTGAAACGAATCGCGTCTAGCCGCGCGCTCCCCCAAACGGGAAGGCTTGTCGGGATGGGCCCGATATAGCGAGTACAGGAGACGCAGAGATGAAGTGGTTCATCATTGCAGAAAACCAGCGCGGTCTCCTGGTCAAGGATGGCCGCCTCGTCCAGGTCTTGGGACCGGGACGTCACTTCTACTGGCTGTGGAACAGTCGCCGGATGCAGGTCGAGATCGACTTCGCGCAGGGCGCCTGCAACTCGCCGCTGGTGGACGGTATCGAGAAGCGCCACGCCGAACTCGCGGAAGCGAATTTCGAGATCGTCGCCCCGAACCAGGGTGAAGTGGCGATCGTTCGTACCGATGGCCGGGCTTCCCTGATCGTGCGTGGCGGTGACGTCGCGCGGGTCTGGAAGGTGCTCGACGAAGTCACGGTCGACGTGATCAATGTCGAGGCGGAGTCCAAGCTGTCGAAGCGTTTGCTCAACGAAGTTGGCAACGCGTCGATCGCAGGTCGGTTCGCGCCGGCACCGCTCGAAGTGGTCACCGTCGGTGAAGCGCAGAGCGCCATCGTCCTGTTCGATGGCGAGCTGTTCGAAACCGTCGGTCCGGGGCGTCACGGCTACTGGCAGGTCGGCCGCAAGGTCACCAGCAAGTCGCTCGACACGCGTCCGGTCCCGATGGAAGTGACTGCGCAGGAAATCCTGACGAAGGACCGTGTTTCCGTTCGGATCACGCTCACGTCGTTCCTGCAGGTTGCCGATGTCGAAAAGGCCGCTCTGTCGACCCCGGACTACGAGGGGCACGTCTACAAGCTGATCCAGTTCGCAGTCCGTGAGGCTGTCGCGGGTCGGACGCTGGACGAGCTGCTCAACGACCGGGCCAAGGTCGATGGCGAGATCGTCGCGCATGTCCGAAAGGAAGTCGGCGATATCGGGGTTCGGGTCACCGAACTGGGTATCAAGGACGTAATCCTGCCGGGCGAAATGCGCGAACTGATCAACCGGGTGGTCGAAGCGGAAAAGGTCGCACAGGCGAACCTGATCCGTCGGCGCGAGGAAACGGCTGCAACCCGCAGCCTGCTCAACACGGCGAAGCTCATGGCCGACAACCCGACGCTGATGCGTCTGAAGGAGCTGGAAGCGCTCGAACGTGTGACCGAGAAGATCGGGAACATCGACGTTCGCACCGGTTCCGGGGAAGGGCTGGAAGCCTTGACCAACCGTCTGGTTACGATCGCAGACCGCGACTGAGCGGATTGAATTTCAACACCAACCGGGGCGGGGCATCGCAAGATGCCTCGCCCTTTTTCATGGCTTCTTGCTATCGCCGGCCGGATAGAGCCAAATCCAACCTGCCAGGCAGGTCCATGCTCGCGATTGCCCTTCCTGTTGGTTGTCCGAAGGCTGCTGTTGCAGCGTTTGCACGGGCTGGCTAAGGCCCGCGCCGAACGGTCTGTGCATAGCTATGCATGGAGCTTATATCATCCGACTTCTGGAGCTAGGGACGTCCCTCATGAATACCGAACAAATGACCGCCAAGATCGAAGGTGGACAGGGCTTTATCGCAGCGCTGGATCAGTCGGGTGGCTCCACCCCCAAGGCATTGCGCGGCTACGGCGTCGAAGAGGGCGAATGGTCCGGCGATGACGAGATGTTCGCGCAGATCCATGCCATGCGCAGCCGCGTCATCACTTCTCCTTGCTTCGGCAGCGGCAAGGTGATCGGCGCAATCCTGTTTGAGAAGACCATGGACGGTGAAGTGGACGGCGTGCCGACGGCCGATGCGTTGAAAGCGAGGGGTATCGTGCCCTTCATCAAGGTCGACCAGGGACTGGCAGACGAAGCCGACGGCGTCCAATTGATGAAGCCGCTCGACAAGTTGCCGGCGCTTCTGGACAAATCCGTCGCCAAGGGAATGTTCGGCACCAAGATGAGATCGGTGATCAAATCGGCAAATGCGGTGGGCATTGCCAGCATTGTTGAACAGCAGTTTGCCGTCGGAAACCAGATTGCCGATGCAGGGCTGATGCCGATGCTCGAGCCGGAATACGACATCACGGCTGCCGATCGCGAAGCCGGTGAGGACCTCCTCCTGGACGAGATCTTGAAGGGCCTCGATGCCTTGCCGGCGGGGCGCAAGGTGATGTTCAAGCTGTCGATTCCCGTGAAGCCCGGCCATTATTCGGCGCTGGTCGATCATCCCAAGGTGCTGCGCGTAGTGGCGCTTTCCGGCGGGTATTCGACCGACGATGCATGTGAGCATCTGGCCAGGAATCCCGGCATGATCGCAAGTTTCAGCCGGGGTCTTCTCCAGGACTTGCGCAAGGGTCAATCGGATCAGGAATTCGACGGGACTCTCGGCAAGGCGATCGACAAGATCGCAGCGGCAAGCACGGCCGGTTGATCCCTGCTTCCTCGCAATGAGTTGCAACGGCACGGACTCGATCTCGGTTCCTTTGCGATGGGATGCGGGAGCCCGACGTTCATCGAGCGGTTGCGGCGCATCAAGCGCCGTAATTGGCGTGGCACAAGCGGCACGCTATGGGGCGCAGGATGACTGACCCGGCAACCCAGCTTTACCTGATTTCACCGCTCGAAGTGGGCGGTGGATTCCCCCAACGGCTCGAACGCGCGCTCGCCGCCGGCAAGAACTTGGTCACGGCCTTCCAGTTTAGGGTCAAGGACGTGGATCAGCACCAGGCGGCGGCACTCGCCGCTCCGCTCCAGGCAATATGTGCCCAATATGAGGTGGCATTCATCGTCAATGACAATGTGCCGCTCGCCAAGAGGCTTCGGGCCGATGGTGTGCATCTCGGCCAGGGCGACGGCGATCCGGCTGAAGCGCGCACAGAACTCGGTCGGGAGGCGCAGATCGGCGTCACCTGTCACGCTTCGAAGCATCTCGCGATGGAAGCCGGGGAAGCAGGGGCGGATTATGTCGCCTTCGGCGCTTTCTATCCATCGACAACCAAGGATAAAGGCGATGCTGAGCGGCCCGATCCGGCATTGCTCGAATGGTGGACCACGCTGTTTGAAATCCCCTGCGTGGCGATCGGCGGGATTACTCCGGAAAACTGCGCCCCCCTGATCGCGGCCGGTGCCGATTTCCTCGCCGTCTCAGGCAGCGTCTGGAAGGATGACGAGATTCAGGCGGTCGAAGCATTCGCAAAAGCGATCCGGTCGGGGTAGAAGAAGCCCATGAACATCGTCGATCGCCTGCTTACAATAGTTATCACTGCCACCGTCACGTCGGCCATATGGATCGTCGCTGGTGGTAGCCTGATGGAACTGGCCAGCCAGCGCCAGGGAGAAGAATCGCTGCGTCCAGCAGAAGCCGCCCCGTCGCCGGAACCGACCGAGACCGAAGAAGGGCCGTCAGGAGCCGAAGCAACTTCAGCACCCTCGCTGGAAGCTGCGCCCGTCACTGCCGCCGATCCGCAAGAAGTCGCGCTGCTGATCCCGGTCAGGAATGTCAGGGCTTCCGACCTGTCCGATACGTTTCTGCAACAGGTCGAAGGGGAAGGCGGGCGTCTGCACGAAGCGCTCGATATCATGGCTCCGGTGGGGACCAGCGTCGTTGCGGCGGCTCCCGGCACGGTTGCAAAGCTTCACAGTTCGGCTTCGGGCGGGAATTCGATCTACGTCCGCTCGCAGGACCGGGAAACGATCCATTTCTACGCCCATCTCGATGCCTATGCCGAGGGTCTGCGCGAAGGGCAGCGTGTGCGCCGCGGTCAGCGGCTGGGCACGGTCGGCAGCACCGGCAATGCGTCGCCCGATCGTCCGCATCTGCATTTTGCGATCCTGCGAACGACGGCCGATGCCGAATGGTGGGAGCCCGCAAATGCGGTCAATCCCTATCCGCTTCTGACTTCCGACTAGTGCTTGGGCCTAGCGAGAGCCGCCCAAGCGAGTGCAGAGGAGCTTGGTCGGCTCGCCCTTGTCGAGCTTGCGCAACTGGTTGGTGCCTACCCGGCGGAATTCCTGACCCTTTTTCGGGCCGCGCGTGAAAGTCAACCTGTCGCCGCGCATGATGTAGGTTCCGATACCATCCTTGTCGCGATAGCTCGATGCCGTACGAATCCGAAACTCTTCGTCGGCAACGACTTCGTAGGCCCTGCCCGCGGCGTCGCCGGGAAGCGAGCATTGGTAGATCCCGTGCGGCATGGTCCGCAGCATTCCATCGGAAGGCAAGGGGGCGGGATCCTGCGCGCGCACCAGCACGGGCGACGCCGCCGCAACGGCGGCCGCAAACCCCGTCAACAGAAGCACGTGGCGCATTTTCATCGAAATAATCCCATATCTGTGCGACATATCATTGTGCGGCTGCGAAATCCAATGCGTTAACGTTAAATCCCGTTATCGGTCGCTGCGCTTGCTGTCCTCCACGCCCTCGGCTATTGGCGCGCATCGTTTGAACGGCGCTTGAATTCAGCGTAGCGCCGTCACCTCCGAAACAAAGGCATGTAGCCCCATGAAAATCAGCGGTGTCGATATTCGTCCCGGCAATATCATCGAGTATGAAGGCGGAATCTGGAAAGTCGCCAAGATCCAGCACACGCAGCCCGGCAAGGGCGGCGCCTACATGCAGGTCGAGATGAAGAACCTGCAGGACGGCCGCAAGACCAATGTGCGCTTCCGCAGTGCCGACACGGTCGAGAAGGTGCGTCTCGACACATCCGACTACCAGTTCCTCTACGAAGACGGCGACATGCTCGTGTTCATGGACCAGAACACATACGAGCAGATCAACCTGCCGAGCGACCTGCTGGGCGATGCTCGTCCGTTCCTCCAGGACGGGATGCAGGTCCAGCTCGAACTATGGGAAGAAAAGCCGATCAGCGTGCAGCTTCCCCAACAGGTCGAAGCCGAGATCGTCGAAGCCGACGCGGTGGTGAAGGGGCAGACCGCTTCGTCCAGCTACAAGCCCGCGGTGCTCGACAATGGCGTACGCATCATGGTTCCGCCGCATATCGAGAGCGGCACCCGAATCGTGGTTGACGTGTACGAGCAGACGTATGTGGGGAAGGCTGGCTAACTTCCGATGAGCATGTTTTCAGGCCTGATCCGCGTCATGGAACGCGCCGCGCGCAAGGCGGGCGGGCGCCTACGGCGCGACTTCGGCGAAGTCGAACACTTGCAGGTCAGCCGCAAGGGCCCGGCGGACTTCGTCAGCAAGGCCGATATGCGGGCCGAACGCACGCTTTACGACGAACTGCTCCATGCCCGGCCCGACTGGGGCTTCGTTATGGAAGAGGCCGGCGTGATCGAAGGGGCGCCGGACATGCCGCGCTGGATCATCGATCCGCTCGATGGCACGAGCAACTTCCTCCACGGCATACCGCATTTCGCGATCAGCATCGCCGTGCAGGAGCCGCGTCTCGACGGCAAAGGCTGGGGCGATGTGACCGCCGCGGTGGTCTACCATCCGCTCAACGACGAAACGTACTGGGCCGAGAAGACCCGCGGCGCATGGCTGCAGGACGCGCGTCTTCGGGTTTCGGCGCGCTCCCGGCCGAGCGATGCCCTGATCGCAACCGGCATCCCGTTCCAGGGGCATGGGGACTTTGCCGAGTGGAGCCGGATCTACGGCGCAATCGGTCCGCAGGTTGCAGGCATCCGCAGGTTCGGTGCCGCGTCGCTCGACATGGCCTATGTTGCGCAGGGACGGTTCGACGGGTTCTGGGAAAGCGGCCTCAATGACTGGGACACCGCCGCCGGTTGTCTCCTGATCCGCGAAGCGGGCGGGTTCGTCAGCGATTATCGCGGTCGTTCGAACCCGATCCATTCGGCGCAGGTGCTTGCCGCCAACGATGCACTGCATTCAAAATTGCACAAGATCCTGGCCAACGCGCTCAAATAGCGCCGCGATCGGGCCAAATGACTCCTTGAAGTGCATGCGGTGCGACGCTAACAGCCGCGCTTCCCGCTTACAGAGTGCCCCTGTGGTGGAATTGGTAGACGCGAGCGACTCAAAATCGCTTTCCTTCGGGAGTGCCCGTTCGAGTCGGGCCAGGGGCACCAAGCGCTGACTTACTCCGCCTGCTCAGGAGCGGACGCGGACCTTGCCCGTACTGATGATGTCGATCTCCGTCTGGATTTGACTGGACCCGTCGATGACATGCCACACATCCACGACATCATAGTAATCCCCTTGGCTATATACGATCTCGCCAATACGCGGCACGGATTCGAAGGCCGCTTCCTCATGGAAGTGGCCGTCTACATAGACTGCAATCTTAGTCATAAAATGCTCCTTCCTTCTATATGAGCAGTCCGATTATTGACGCCTTTCCTCCATACGCGCGTGATTGCAGTCACGAAGGAGCAGAGATCTGATCGACAAAAAGCGTGATCAACCTGTCACTTCGAAACACACAATTCTCCTTGTAATTCCCGCCCAGCTTTGAAAGACCGCAACCGACGGGTTCATGCTTTCGCTTCCATCCTATCACGCCATCGCCGCAATGGCGGTCACCATCGCGATGTTCGTCGCGTTTGCGCGCGGGCGCCTGTCGGTCGAGATCGTTTCGCTACTGACCATCGCAGTGATCGCGGTGGGCCTGTATTTCTTTCCGCTCGAAGGAGGCAAACCGACCGATGGGCTCGCCCTCGCGTTCGGCGGGTTCGGTCACTACGCGCTGATTACGATATGCGCGCTCATGATCATGGGCAGGGGGCTGGTCGTCACCGGCGCGCTGGAGCCGGCCGCGCGGCTGCTCGAAGGGGTCTTCAATTTCAACCTGCAGCTGGGCCTGCTGGTTTCGCTGTTGATTGCGTTCTTCCTGTCGATGGCGGTCAACGATACGCCGGTCCTGGTCCTTCTGCTGCCGATCTTCGTCGCGCTGGCCGCCAAGGGCGCGATGCCGGCATCGAAGACGCTCATCCCGCTCAACGCCGCGGTTCTCATCGGCGGGATGGCCACGACTATCGGAACGTCGACCAACATCCTCGTCACGTCGATCGCCGTCGATCTGGGCATGCCGCAAATGAGCGTATTTCACTACACGCCTATCGTGCTGATAGCGGCCATGATTGCGTTGCCCTATCTGTGGCTGGTGATGCCGCGCCTGCTTGGCGACAACAGCGTTGCCGACGACTTCGCGCCGCGGATGTTTCACACGCGGTTGAGGGTTGGGCAGGAAAGCCTGTTGAGCGGGGCCGAGCTTTCAGCGGTCCAGGACAAGCTGCCCAAGAATATCACCTTCCATAATCCGCCTTCCGGGCCGATGCAGCCGCAGCAGCGCGTGCATATTTCGGGCACGCACGAAGCGCTGGAAGAAGCGACAAGGGTGCTGAAGGGGGAGCTCGCCCCAAGCTGGGTGCTCGACCGGATTCGGCGGACCGGATCCTCACGGCGCGAAGACATCATGGTCGTGGAAATGACCGTGACGCAGGATTCCCGGCTGATTACGCGCACGCTTCCTACCTCGGGGATCGCCGATCTTTACGGCGTGGCCGTGCTGGGCATCCACCGCCCCGAGCGCATGCTCGGCCAGCGAGACCAGTACTCTGAAGGGGGCGACCTGCGCATTGCGGAAGGCGACGTGCTCCTGGTGATGGGCCTCAACGAAGATCTGCAAGCCTTTGCCCGTAGCGACAGCCTGCTGATGCTGGAAGGCGCGCGAGAATTGCCGCGCCGGTCCAAGGCGGTGTTGGCCGCTACGATCATGATCGGCGCGGTCGCGACGGCCTCGGTCGGGATCCCCTTTATCGGAAGCGAGGGATTCTACCTGCTCAAAATGCCGATCGCCATCTCCGCATTGATCGGTGCGATCCTGATGTTCGTTACCGGATGCGTGAAATTCGATCGGGTAGGGCGTGCGCTGTCGGCCAAGGTCATCGTCCTTGTTGCTGCGAGCATTGCGATCGGACGGATTGTGCTCGAAAGCGGGGCGGCGGCCTGGCTCGGTGAGGCGCTGTCGCTTGGACTGGCGTTCCTCCCGCCGGCTCTGGTGCTTGCCGCCATCATGGCGTTCGTTACCTTGCTCACCAACTTCGCGTCGAACGCGACGGCGGCAACGGTCGGCACGCCGATCGCCTTCAATATCGCAACCCAGCTGGGCCTGCCGCCCGAACCGTTGATCCTCGCCGTGCTGTTCGGCTGCAACCTCTGTTATGCGACTCCTATCGCCTATCAGACCAACATGTTGATCATGTCCGAAGGCAATTACGAATTCAAAGACTACATTCGCACGGGTGTGCCGCTGGTGGCGTTGATGGTGACGGCGCTCTCGATCCTGCTCGTCGTTTGGTATGGCTTGTGAGGGCGCTTTCCTACACCGGGCGCTCCGTGCGACGGTGACTGGATGGATTTGATAGCGGGACATCTCGATCGCATTTCTCGATCGCAGGGGGCTGAATTGATCGATTGGGTTTTGGCGCCAGGACCGTGGTCCATGCGGTCCATGTCTCCTTGGGGTACGGTGAATCGGACGATGGATTTACGGGGAGCTATTACATGAAGAGGGCAGTGTTGAGCGCGGGTGTGGCGCTGATGTCGGTGTTGGCAGCGCCCGCACTGGCGGACGATCTTCGCGATGACGTGATGGAAGACATGCCCGGCCTGATGGAGGTCTACAAGGACCTTCACGCCAATCCCGAACTGTCGTTCCAGGAGTTCGAAACGGCCCGAAAGCTCGCAGTGCGCGCTCGCGAGCTCGGCTACGAGGTTACCGAAGGCGTCGGGCAGACGGGCGTCGTCGCCGTCATGCGCAACGGCGAGGGGCCGACCGTTATGCTGCGCGCGGATATGGACGGGCTGCCAGTCGTGGAGCAGACCGGGCTGCCCTATGCATCAAAGGCCCGCGGCGTTCCCGCTAGCGGTGTCGAGACCGGCATCATGCATGCGTGCGGCCACGATACGCATATGGCGGCGTGGGTCGGGACCGCGCAATTGCTCGCCGAGCGCAAGGACGAATGGTCGGGAACGCTGGTGATGATCCTGCAACCGGCCGAAGAGCTGGGTCTGGGCGCGCTCGCGATGCTCGAGGACGGACTGTTCGAGCGCTTCCCCAAACCCGACTACGTTCTGGGTTTTCACGATGCGGCGGGCGCTCCGGCCGGTTTCATCGGCTACGCCAAAGGCTTCGCGCTCGCCAATGTCGACAGCGTCGATATCACGGTGCCGGGTATCGGCGGTCACGGAGCCTATCCGCACACGACAAAGGATCCGATCGTTGTCGCAGCGAGCATCGTTATGCGGCTCCAGACGCTGGTGAGCCGGGAGAAGAACCCGCTCGAGCCGGCGGTGGTGACCGTCGGCAGCTTTCTCGCTGGCGCCAAGCACAACGTCATCCCCGAAGAAGCCAAGCTGCAACTGACCGTCCGATCCTACGGCGAGGAGTCGCGGCAGCAATTGCTCGAGGGGATCAAGCGGATTGCGCGAGCCGAGGCGATGGCCGCCGGGATGCCGGAGGACAAGATGCCGACGGTGACCGTGCAGGATCCCTATCTCCCATCAACCTACAACACCCCGGAGTTCACCGAGCGCGTCATGGTCGGCCTGCGCGAACGGTTTCCGCAGCGCGTATTTGAAGTGCCGCCGGTAATGGGTGGCGAGGATTTCGGACAATTCTACCTTGCCGATCCGGAGAACATCGAATCGCTGATTTTCTGGGTCGGGGGAGTGCCGATGGACGACTATCAGGCCTCGCAGCGATGGCAGTTCGAGCTCGCCGCGCTGCGAG
>JAAUYH010211906.1_pt1 | contig 19641 bp, 13 predicted proteins | sample 7278061 | NCBI WGS metagenome assembly JAAUYH01 (sample SAMN14350203, study PRJNA611818) | marine sediment metagenome | isolation source: surface marine sediment (0.6m) | place: French Polynesia: Moorea | collected 2018-08 | reverse complement strand
CGCTCCGCTACATGCCTCTTTCAGAGGAGCTTCGCTAACGCAATGACAACCTAAATCTTGGTAAATTTTAAAAATCGGGATGCTCCCTCTAAGTAGTGCCTAGATCCCCGACTTCTTGCGGGGACAAATTTCCAGGTTAATTACCAATAGGTGGAGCTAAAGGAGCTCGTCTGTTTCCTCCCCCACCAATAGTTTTAGCTGTATTATTATCAACAATATGCATGGCTTGGAATAGACTCATAAAATCATCATAAAATTTTCCGCTTCTACCACTGAATTTATAGCCATAAGTGGCATCAAATTCTTCCAATACACCTTTTTCCACCGCAAAATAATGTGCATCCCAGGATGCATCATCAACAATATAAGCACCATAATCTTGTAAGGCATGAAACAGTTTCTTGCCAGCTGGTGTCTGCAGCTTAAGGCTACTTGCAGTTACCTTTGGTGGAATTGCGAGTAATGAACCTTGTAAAAGGGCGGCATTCTTACCATGATACCTTTGGGCTGCATAGTTATCAGCACGGTTCGCAGGCCAACGATATCCAGGCAGAGACTGGGAATAATAAAGATATTTTTCCGAAAAAATCAGAATTTTTAAAGCGTGACGAATAGGTTCATTGTTAGTGAGTTCACCTTTACGAATAGAACCACCAATAGAAGAAAGTCCAGAGCCAAAATGTGCCCCACCTATGCCATCTCCGTAAATATCACTATCTGGAAAATAACGCCAGCCATAAATTGCACCACCAGATTGACAACGAGCCAGAGGTGCTATTTGCACTAAAGTTTTATCATTTGGCATGAGAAAAGCCGATACATTATTAGGTGTGCTGCGTGGCTTTGTTCTGGCATCTGGAATAATTAAATCATCTGGAATTGGCAGAGAAATACCCATCGATTTAGTCTTTTTATCTGCACAACGCTTAGTCCATGAACCAGGGGCATATACTGGACGCAAAGGATCGCTAGACTTAAGCTTGTAAAAGTATTCCTCATCGGCTCCAGCATATCCCGCCTTGTCAATATTAGCTGGAATGTAACGGGCACCCGAACCAATGGGTAAATTCCAAAGTGATGTGGATGCAAAAGGCCAAAGAAATTTATCCCTGGTTGTAGGGAATTTTTTTTGTGTGGGGGTTTGATTGGGAGTAGCTAGAGTAACCTGTGAAGAATTTTGCTTTGATGATGGAGAAGCAATCTTAGTGGGAATTGTAGTTCTAGTAAACTTGCCATTGTCTTTGATGATTTTTTTCAAAGCAGTAAACCATGTCTTAGCCATAGCTCGGTTACCCTTATCATTGAGATGTACACCATCTGAAGACAGACCAGATAGGGGAACTGCTGAGAACATATCAACAAAGTGGACTTTTTTGCCTTGGGCCTGCTTCTTTTTAACTAATCCGGAAATCTGAACATTAAGTGAACTAACCTTTTTATTACCACTTGACCATCCAAAGGGAGTGATTGAAGCAACAGCAATGTGAGTATTTGAGTTATTTTTGTGAATAGTATCGATTATGTTTTCTAAGTGTTCCGGTACTTTTTTTGGGTCACCACTATTAAAAAAATCGTTGGTGCCCAGCATCATCAAAACAATATTGGGCTTTGTACTAGATACCCAATGAGAAAGTATTGGTGTGTCTGGGCTTACCCATGATGGAGGTGGCATGGCTCCAATCACTTCAGCAGCCTTCCATCCTCCATGACATTCATTCTCCGGATCTGGTGATGGACCATTTTTTTTCGTACCCACCCAATCAATATTCAGTCCACTTTTTGCTACTACTGGTCGCAAAAATGACATATTACGACGACAAATTGAGTCTCCCAGGGACATCACACGTATTGGAGTTGTGGTAGCAAGGGGCTGAGAACTAGAACAAGTAAACAGGAATAGTGAGCATAAAAATAGAACAAGGAATATATATTTATTCATTTTCAAACTCATTTCTTCTTTCTCCTTGTATATTAAATTAGCATTGGTTTAAGTCCTCCACAATTCGTAGTCAGCGTTACTGGGGGACTTCAACACCCAACCAACGCTTAACCCTTCCAAAGTTTTTCTTGCCCCTGCTTCTTTAAAAAGAGCTTTAATTTTTTCTTATGCAATTTTTGATAATCATCTAAACTTAATTTATCTACTCTAATCCCAAAATTGGATTTTTCTCCTTCAATGACCTCAGCAATTTTATCATTTATTTTTGGATAAAAATGGCTGCCATCATATGTATTATTAATATTAGTCGTTAAAGGTGATACATATGAAAAGTCATACATAGTATCAAATACTTGGGAAACTTGATAAATTCCTTTCAATTTACAATCAAATAGTCCAGTGGAATAAATTTCATTATAAAATTTCCATGCTGAGATAGGCGGAACATAGGTAATAAACTCAGCATTAGGAAATATATTTTTTAGCTTTTTATAATCAGAAATACTCTTCAAATAGCAATTATCTTGACTCTGGGTTCGATGTTCAACTAATTGAGGTTGATACTTCGGAGCATCTGCAAAAACTCTTACTTTAAATCTATCATCATAGAATCTAATAAAATCTTTTTTTTGTAAAATTGTCTTAGTAGAAAGCCACAAAGTATCTAATGAGAATAAATAAGATTCATATATAGGTTTCGGTTCTGAAATAGTAATATCATACTCAATTTTTGTTGCATCAAAGTTAAAAGCATCAACGCCTATATAAATTTTTTTCGGATTAGCGCCCTTTTCTTTCACATATTCAGCATATTTAACAAATTCTGCAATTCTCCCTGCACTAAAAGAATAGTTGAAACAATTATTCTTTTTCAGTGAAGAAGCATTCAATAAAGTAGTTCTAGAACTACCAAAAATCAAACAATCATATTTATTTTTATTTTTTAAGTATAAATTGGTTTTTGTCAGACGTTCATTAAAAGGCATATTGATTCCATTCAACTTATTCCCTTTTCCATACCATAAAGGATCAATAATATAATTTATTGAACCAACGAATGAAATAATTAAACTTGATACAAGAAAATATAACTTTAAATAACTACTAAACATTTTAAAACCTTGGCAAATAATTTAAAACTGGAAGTACAAAAATTCACTAACTTTTGTCAGCTTTAATAGCGCAATTACAGTCATAGTACCCGTAACCATAGCCCAAACTTGATTCGGTCTCCATTGCAATCTTTTCCATAAATGTAGATTAGCTCCGCTATGATTTAAGGCAGGATTATAAGATGTCATCCATTCTTGTGTATTCGGTGTAAATAAAGCAATTATCAATAAAGAAATAATCCAGAAAACAGATTGATAGGAAAATGCTTCTGAAATAGAGATACCATTTAAGCCAATCATTCCTTGCAAAAGGATAAAAGCACTATTCATACTTTCTGCGCGAAAGATAACCCAGCTAATTACAACTGCAAGAAACGTTAATAGCCAGCCAAAACCTCTATCTAACCAATTCGTATTATTCAAATCATGTCCTAAAGATTTTCGCAAGGAACGCCATTGATGATTAATAATTAAATAAATTCCATGTAAACCACCCCAAAAAACAAAAGTCCAACCAGCACCATGCCAAATTCCACCTAATAGCATAGTAATTAATAAATTAAAGTTACGGCGAAGTTTACCTTGACGACTACCACCGAGAGGAATATAAAGATAGTCCCGCAAAAAATTAGAAAGAGTAATATGCCATCTCCGCCAAAAATCGATAATACTTATAGCTTTATAAGGGGAATTAAAGTTAATTGGTAGCTTAATTCCAAACATCCTAGCTATTCCAATTGCCATATCTGAATAACCAGAAAAATCAAAATAAAGTTGCAATGTATATGCTAAAGCTGCAATCCAAGCAGAAATAAAAGTAGGAGCTATACCTTGAGATGCAGCATTAAAAGTTGGGGTAGCATAAACAGCAATTGTATCTGCAAATACAACCTTTTTAAATAATCCAATACTAAAAATAGTGATACCTATTGCTATATTTTCCGGATTATATCGATAGATATCTTTATTCTCAAATTGAAATATTATGTCTTTATGATGTACAATTGGCCCAGCAATTAACTGTGGGAAAAAAGTTACAAACAAACAATAATCTAGAAAGTTATATTCTTTTATTTCCCCTTTGTAAGCATCTACTAAATAAGAAATTTGCTGGAACGTAAAAAATGATATTGCTAAAGGTAAAATAATATTATCGAGATGAAAATTTATACCTGTAATATCACTAACTATAGATGCTAAAAAGTTTGTATATTTAAAATAACCAATTAGAGCCAGGTTGACTATAACTCCTATTATTAGGGTTAATTTCTTGTGAATAGAGTTTTTGATTCTTTTGTTTAAAGCTAAACCTACAAAGTAATTGAAGATTACTGAAAATATCAATAGTACTAAGTAAGATGGATTCCACCAAGCATAAAAGAATAAAGAAGTCGTAATCAAAAATAATATTGCAAATCGATAATTTCCCAGTTTACCAATTTGTAAAAAAATTAATATATTCAGTGGCAAAAATAAAAATATGAATTCTAGAGAATTAAATAGCATAGTTTATATTCAATAGTGATTACTTCTTTATCTATTATCCTTAACTTTTAATCAAACATCAGCATTTGTCTGGAAAATCAAGGTCAGAAACTTAAATTTTATACACCAATATTAAGAAGATTAATAGTTACATTTTTGTTTACAACTGTATTTACAGTAACAATTGATAAGCAGCTTGATTTTTACTTAATAAATATCAGGACTTACGCAAGTTTTATAATGGGTGTTTGGTGCGTGATATTATAAGTCTCATTACTACGTTTAAATATTATCGCTGCGCCACAGACCCTACAGAAAAAATATGACCGTTGCGTAAGTCCTAAATATAACAAAAAAATTTATTTAAACCCCGTCCCTGTTAAAACCTGGAGTTGATGATTATTTGGATGTGTCATTGCGACGCTCAGAAGCAATCCCAAATTCATGGATCGAAAACTACGGTTCTCAAGGTGGATGAGGTTTATTTGATAATAGGGCGTTGGATAAATATGGGATAAGTTAGTACCTGGAACTATGAAAAAAATGTTCCACATTTGGCAAAGTTATCCAATGATTCAGCCAAAATGAGAATAAATAGAATACTGTGAGTAAGCAATTTATATGAGAAAATCACTATAAATTAATGCTAATCACAAATTAAATTTAATCTCCAGTTGGTTGAGATTGATTAAAATTATTCATGGTTAATCTGGGTATTCTATTAAAAATTAAATCTCCTTTGGGATAAAAATTACTATTGATACGACCCTTGAGTATGGAATAAAGCTTGTCTATAATTTGTATACCGACTATAACTAAATCATTAATTATACCCCGCCAGTATAGTTTTAATATTTTCGCTAGAACTAAATAACAACTTAATTTCTGTGACCAATTTAAAGGTGATTCATTAATAGCAATTATATGCTCATTAAATCTTCTCCAGCGAGGGAAAATAATCTTACCTTTTTTGCTAGTATCATGCCAAATAGTATACAAATGTATAGAACGAGCATTGATATTGATTGATTGTTCTGAGTGTCTTCTGAGAAAGAATAGATCCTCGGGAATCTGATGAAATTTTCCAAAAAGGCTCAATCTTGCAAGTAGTAGCCTATCTGCTCCCGCATAATTATCTATCAGGGGAGTGTTTTTGAGAATACTACTACGTATTACTCCAAAAATTTGATAGCAAGAATGTTGAATATATGCTAAATCAAAAAAACGTTCATGGGGTTTTTGTGAGTCGGTTTTTAGCTTGATGTTATCATTGGTAAATTTGACATATAAGTCATTATTTTTATTTAACAAATTACCATTTTCATCAACTACCTTTGCCATAGAATGGCACAATACAATATCTGGGTCTTTCTCCAGTACTTGAATACACTTTTCTATAAATTCTGGAGCACATATATCATCGTGAGCAGCCCACTTAAAATATTTACCCCTAGATAATTTAAAAGCACGATTATAGTTAGGAGCTGCACCAATATTATCTGGATTGCGATGGTAGTGAATACGTTTATCTTTAGCTGCATATTCTCTACATATCTCTTCAGTCATATCCTCAGAGGCGTTATCAACGATAATTAGCTCAAAGTCTTTAAAAGACTGGTTTAATATTGACTCTATCGTTGTTTTTAAAAAACGTTCGCCATTGTAGACTGGTAATCCGATAGTTAACAGAGGATTTTTATATTCCATAGAATGATTTTCTCCTAACATAATTTAAGCCCTTAATAAGCAAAATATTCTGATGTTTGGATTTATTAAGTTTAAAAATAAAAAATAATTATGCCATATAATAATAGGATATGTTGTATGACAAGTTTATTTTAGCATTCAGAATGGTATCTTATATTTACATTTTTGATAAACATAGTATAAAAGTTATATGAGCATCCTCTAAAAAAATAAAAAGCCTCCATCATAGGAGGCTGATAATTTATTCTTAACAAGTGTTATTAAGCACTTTCAATGTTTGTAAATATATCTCCTAAAAATCAGGAATTGCGACTGTTTTTAAAGGATTGATTTCACTATCTACAATGGGATTTACCCAGGGATAAGTTCAGCTAAAATATTTACAGCACCAAAACTATGTAAAACATCAATTATTATCTATATCAAAGGGAAATTATTTTTCAAAAAACAGATTTTGTCCTTTTTTGAAAACATAATTATCAGCCCAGATGTTAAAAATTACAGACATTAATAAATGACTCAACAGTACTGCCGACGCTATCCATAAAATTCCCATTTTTACGGTTATTAATAAGGCAGCTGCAAATACTAAAGTATAAATAACGTCAAAGTAAAATACCTTATGGGTTTGGTCAATAGCATTAAGTAGCAATGAAGAGGATTGTTTAAAAGCTCTGGGAATTACGGAAAGACAGATAAGGACTAATATCGGAATTGCACCAGTCCATTTTTGTCCAAATATTATGGGTACATAAAATGGTGCTGCTGCTGCTTGTAGAAGAACAATTGGCACTACTATAGTAGCGATAGTTTTAACGCTGCTAAGGTATCTTTGTCTAAAGTTTTGATAACTTTTACGAACTGCACAAAGATGGGGAAATAAAGGGGCTATTAATGTTTTGACTATATTCATAGTAATGCCAGAACCTGCATTAAATGCAAAATAATATAGACCCAACTCATTAATTCCCAAGAATTTACCAACAATTAAATAGTCTAGATTCATTCTTAATCTAGTTAAAAATTCCACGGCAATTATATTCTTACCAAAATTAGTAATCTCTTGCCATTTATCTAAATTAAATGATTTAGGAGGTCTCCATGAACTATTTTTATAATAGATAAAAATCCAAACTACATTGGATAGAACCATAGCCCAAACTATAGACCATACACCCATACCTAAAAGAGCTAAAATTACTGTAATAACATTGCCAAGGAATGATTGTCCTGCATTACCGATAGCTTTTATTCTGAGGCGGTTATCTCTTTCGATTAAGGCACCTTGTACTATGAAAATAGGAAAAATTAAATAAACTAAACCCACACAACAAATGGGCAAAATTAAATCTTGATTACCGTAAAAATATGCGATTGGGAATGCAGCTATACATTGTAAAATCAAAATGGAAATGCACAATATCCAGTTGATCCAGTAAGAGGTATTACATATAGTTTGGATATCCTTATCATCAGCCTGGACAATCTTAGCTGTGATTCCTCTATCTAGGGTAAATAGTGAGGAAAATTCAATCACAATATAAACAATTGCCATTAGCCCGTAATCTTTGGGGCTAAACATTCTAGCCAGGGTAACAGTTGTTCCTAAACGAAAAATGCGATTGGCTAATTCTGCTAAGCCCAACCAGCCAGCATTACGAATAAATTGACTTGAAAATGTTTTTTGTAGCTTATGAATGAGCATTGATAATTGATTGCTGGATGCTTGTATTTTATCTTTCTTGAGAGAATACTTACTAGATTAACAATCACATAGATAATAAATTATTTCAGGACATATTGGCATAATTTTTTGAAATCAAAGTAATAGATAGTGTTAATTTTTAGATTGCTTAATAGTTTGTAGAATTAAATCGCAATAACTTTTAGCGATCACATCCCAACTAAAACGCAAAGCATTTTCTCTTGTTCTGACTTGCCAGTTAGAATTGAGGACTTTTGCAATTGCATCGGCGTAGATATCTATTTGGGTAACATCACACAATATACCAGCGTCACCAACAATATCCCTACGAATTTCATCATCAGTGGCAACTACTGGCAAACCACAAGCCATAGCTTGGATGTAAGCTTGTCCAAAAGGTTCATCTATGGAAGGAAGGGTAAATATATCTGCACAGCGATAAACTTCAGGCATTTGCTTAAAGGGAAAGGTTTTGATAGCAAAGCGATCGCTTCCTAATAACTCCTCACCCAAAGCTTGAAAATATTGACGATCCGGACCATCTCCACAAATTAAAAGACTTGCTTCTGGGAGACTAGCAACCGCTCTAATAGCCAGTTCAACCCGTTTTTGATCCCTACGATTCAAGGAAGCAACGCATAAAACAATCTTGTTGTTTAAACCGGGATCAATGCGATCGCCTTCTGGTTTAAACCAATCAATATCTACACCATTAGAAATTACGGTTGTAGGTTGATTTGGGTTCACTCCACGAACAAATTCAGCCATGGTTTTGGAAAACACAACTAGGCTATCAGGGTTAAATTTAATACTCCGTACTAAAGATTTTCCACCACCGATCAACCCAGTGTGAGCTTTAAACATGATGGGTGTGCCTAGAATTTTCCGGACTAAAGATGCCATTGCTAATCCGCCGTAGTCGTTTAAAGGAAAGATTAAATCGGCTGGCTTGGTTAACAGTCGAGTTGCACAAGGCAAAAAACTTGTCAGATGTTCGATGACAATATCTGGATGGGTGGCAAAATTTTTGAGTAACCTGTTTACAGCAGGGTTACTAATTATATTGCGGGCTTGTGTTCGAGGGATACCACCAGCAGGATAAAAGTGAGGACTACATGGTGCTCCTGCTAGTAACTCTATTTCAAAATAAGGACTCAGATGATGTGCAAGTTCGATGGCAAAATTTTCAGTTCCACCACTCCAATTAACCCCTGCACTGGGATGAACAATTGCAATTCTATAGTTGTATTGATGCTGAGTTCTTAAAGTATTATGTTGCTGAACCTCAGTTATTAATTGTTGATGCATACTATTTTTCTCATTTATCAAGTTCAGTGTTAAATGGAGTTTTAGTAACCTAATGATTCCCAACAGACTAACTTGTCAAATTGACGGGTAAAACAAGATTTAATCTAGGTATAAAACTAGTATTATTTCCCGTTCATAATTAAGCTTTAGCTAGTTTTGGCTTGACAATGTAAATTAATGGTTTTTCTATGCAAGAGTAAATTAGGCATCCAAATGCAAGGGCTATTAAAGCAATAAAAATTCCCGTAAAATTGATGAAGAAAATATTTTGAGTTAATTCAGGGGAAAACTTTAATATTAGTTTTGTAATATTATTAATAGCAAAACCATGCATTAAATAAATCGAGTAAGATGCATCACCTATGTAAATCAAAACATTAGGAACATTGATATTTTTATAGGTTTCTAGATATGTGGAGCCTATAACCATTAATAATGATGGGATACCATAGCCAATAATTCGAGAGATTTCTACAATTTGATAATTAATATTAATTGCAGATAGAGTGTATAAGAAAATTCCTACACACAATAGTGCCATTCCCTGATTACTGCTACTTTTGTATTTAGATACAGTAAATGCTGCCAAGCATCCTAAAATAAATTCTAGATTGTGTTCATTAAAAACAAACTGTATCAATAAATCGCTTTGGCTTAAATCTATCAAGCCAGTGAAATTTGCCAGGGTACCCAATATCCAAACAGCAATAATTAAAAAAGACCATCTAGTCGATATTGCCATTAGTATACCGAAAATGATGTAAAAGAAAACTTCAAAACTTAGTGTCCAACTAACACCCAAAAAGCTACTAGAAAGGATAGTTCTATCTTGAGGAAACAGTAAAAATGCTTTAATAATTTCTATGAAACTTCTTTGGCTCACCTCAGAATTATAAGATAGTACCCAAGATGCAGAAAGTTTAAGTGTTAATACAACCCAATAAATTGGATAAATTCTGGTAATTCTTCTCCGAAAAAAAGAAACTACCTTATCTTTATTGCCAATATCTTTTTGATGAAGATAAAATATGAGGAATCCACTGAGAACAAAGAAGAAATCTACCCCAGAACCACCAAAATTAAAAATTTTAAACCAGAAATCTTGATTATAATTTTGATTATAGATTAAATCGCAATGGGCAAGTAGCACTAGTATGGCCGCTAAACCTCGCAATACTTGTAGAAAATTGAACTTTTTTTTGTTCTGGGAATAATTAGCCATAAAAATTCCTTATTCTTCCTATAATTTAAATGAATAGTAGCACCCTGACAAAAATATGAATAATATCTTTTAGTAATCAGATAAGTTATTTTGGCCTGACTGAATCATGGGATGATTTTGCCCAATTTCTCACGAGTTATTAATGGTTATAACCGCGATTCATCCCGCATTTATACAACGCCGTTATTTTGTTATTTAAAAAGAACTTGCCTGTGCACCTTTATAGAGATTTATTAATTCTCGGTCGGAAAGTATTTTCTCAGTTTTTCTGCCCATAAAATAATATCCTGATGCGGCATCAAAACTACCAGGTTTATCAATTAGATAATAGTCAAAATACTTTAACCAAAAAGATGTCATCCGAGCAAAAACTTTGATTAATCCTCTCATGATTGATGTTTTGACGAAACTCAAAAGAAAGTATTGATATGACCAGGCTAATGCCATTCCTGGGCCACAAGCTGCACCGCTACAAATTTCTTCAAAATTGCGGAATAAACGACGATGTCCTAAATGAGTGAAGCGAGTAAAATCATATTTTCCTAGGTGTACTTGCTGCATAAATGGAGTTTCTGAATAGACCAATCCATTAGGTTTTAAAATGCGATAAATTTCTTCAACGCAGCGATGTGGATCTACAACATGCTCAAGGACAGCTTGGACAATTACACAATCAAATGAATCATCCTTAAATGGAATATCATGGGCATCACAGATTGTTGATATACTGGGGCCAAAAGCTACATCTGTCTCAACAATTTCTATATTTGGGGCTGATAATAGAGGCTCCATGCCTTCACCGACCACACTACCGCCGATAATCAATACTTTAGGATTATCATTCTGTTGTAGGAGCAGTTCTGTCAGTTGTTTATAGTTTTTATCAGCTTTCAAATTGAGAATTATTCTAGGAACAAAATTTATGACTGTTCTTTCTAGTCTAGATTTTGGTTTGAGAATTATACTTTCATCATCTAGAAAATCATTCACAGAGAAAATACTAGAATAATCATCGATCAAAATTGGAATTTGATTAATGATCGGAAAACTAGCTTTACATGCAGAATTTGTACATTCTAATTGAGAACTAGTTAATTCTAAGCTAGATTGACACCGTGGGCAGCAAAGCAAGTTTTGAGTCTTTTCTGTTAATTTAATTTTCGTATTCGTTTTGATTTCGGTATTCATGATGGATGTACCTTGTATTACTGTAAATGCTAAATCATGATTAAAATCAACAGTGATTAAAGCTAATTTTTAGACTTCAATAACTCAATTAATCTCCTCTCCTAGATTATTTTTTATAGGAGGCTGTTCCTGCCAATTCCAACCAGCGATCGCCATCAAAGTCATCCAGTAGAAAAATAGAGTCGTATGACTCCAGATATTTTCAGTGATCATCCCTACTGGGATAGAAATAAAAATAGCCAGCATGATGAAACAAAAGCGACGCTGATCGCTACCATTAGGTGCAGACCGAATTAATTGCCATAGACGCGCACCCTGAACCCCAAGAAAGGTAATAAAAGTTCCGAAACCGATCATTCCTCCTTCAATTAGGGCACGGATGTAATCATTGTGGGGCAGAAGACCATTACCAGCAACTGGAATACTTAAGCCCAAACCATAACCAAGAAATGGATATTCCCAAAAACGATTGAGTAATAGATGCCATTGAGAGAGGCGCCAGTTAAAACTGTTATTATCTCCTTTGGAAAGGAGAATCGCTCGTGATATATCAATATCAGGATTGAGCAATGGTGTATTCATAAGGGAGGCTAGGCGCTCTCTGCCAAAATCGGAAGCAGCAAATAAACCGATAACCAGTGCTATAAAAAATACCCCACCAATTATTTTGATTAAATTTAATCGGGGTGCGACTAAAACCAAAACTGCAACGGTAAGCATCATCAAACCAAAGAGGGCTTTTGTACTCACGTAAAAAAAAGCCAGTAAGCCAAGCAGTAATAACCAGGGTAAACGTTGCTTTGATAAACCTAGCTTCCAATAGGTAAGACCCATAAATAGCAACAGCAGGGTGACAAATCCATTGGGGTGACCAATAGTTCCTTTGATGCGATATCCGGCTTCCGATAATGTGCCTAAATTCTCTCCTGCAGAAAGGGAAAGCATTGGGGGTAGGAGGGAAGGTAGGAACATTTGCATAAATGCTACTGTAATTGGTATTACCAGAGCTAATAACAGGCTAGAGATTAGCTTCTGAGGAGGGATGCGATCCTGTAATTGCATCACTAGCAAATAGAGCATTAGCCAGGAAAATAGCCTGACCCACTCACGAATGCTATCTAATAAAAAGGAAGCATCCAATCCTAGACCTCCTAAGGGTAATAGTATTACCCATAACCCCTGTAGAATTACCCAACCAGCAAAAAACCACCAAAAACCATCAGTACGTACAGTGCGTCCTATTAGTAAAAATACTGTTACATAAACTATCGTTAAAGCATCAACACCAACAGCAAACGCAGCAGGTATCTGCATCATGGAGAAGGGGTCAAGGGAGGTACGCAGAACCAATAAAGCGATCACAGCTTGCTCAAATTTGGCAAAAAACCAAACAAGAACTGCTACAGAAAATAAAGCTGCACCGACTAAAAGGGGATTTACCCCAGTCAGGAAACCAACCAGTAAACCTACAACAATACCTCCCAAGGCGACAAAAAATGTCAAACGGGAAGAAAGATTTGAGCTTTGAAGTTTTAACATTGTTATTGATATCTCAAATCATCAATCTAACTTTCAGCTTTCGATTCCCTAGCACCAGATGCAGCCAAACGCTTAACTGGTTTTTTTTCTAAGACTGGTTGATAACCCTTCACAGGATAACGATAATACCTTTCATTTAATCCAGTAATTCCATTCACTGCTACTCCTAAGATTGGTATTCTGTTCTTATTCAGTTCTGATACGGTTCTTTGTAATGCTTCTTTGACAGTAAAGCTGGGACGGGTAACCATAACCAACCCATCACTCTGTTGCCCTAAGGTAGCAGCATCAGCAGAAGCACCTAAAGGAGAAGTATCGACAATTACGCAATCATAGCTATTTTGAGCTTCTATCAGCAGCGATCGCATAGCTTCTGATTCTAGCATTTGCGATGGTCTACCGTATAATTGACCACATGGTAATATAAATAAATTCTCTACTGCCGTGGGCTGTACCACTTCTTGCAAAGTATTTTGACCATTCAGCACATCCGCAATACCCGTGTCCGGAAATATTTTAAAAATATTGTGTTGTACGGGTCGGTGCAAATCAGCATCAATGATCAGTGTTCGTCGAGATAACATGGCAGAAGTTGCAGCTAAGTGGGAAGCAACAACTGATTTTCCTTCACCGGAGATGGTACTACTGACGACGATCAGCTTTAATTTCTCAGGGCTACGAAACTCTAGATTCTTAAACAGCATCCGGTAAGGCTCCACAAAACCCATTCTGTCTAAGAAACTCTCAGCCGGTTTGAGCACTAGTGCTGATTTTGGTAAACGAGGTAATACTCCCAGTAATGGTAATTCTACTAGTTCCTCAGCCTCTAATGGATCCCGTAGTGTATTATCCATTACTTCTAGTAATAAGATTACACCAATGGCGAGGATGCTACCAAAGACACCAGCCAATACTAACACTAAAGGTGGTTTGGGTGACGTAGGGAGTAATGGTGGTCTTGCTTCTTCAATTACCCTCAGGTTTTCTACTTTTTGTGCTTCTGCAATCCGTGCTTCTTCTAATTTCGCTTGTAATACTTTTAATGATTGAGCAGATTCTTCCCGTTCCCGGACAAGTTTAGCTAATGGTTGTTGTTTAATTGGTAGTTGGGTCAGGCGATTTTGCAAATTCCCTCGTTCCATTTGTACAGCCTTGAGCCTGTTTGTCAGAGCTACTCGTTCAACTTCTGTATTTACCAGTTGAGAAGTGAGTTCTTGACTAATTTGATCGGCTGCTACATTTGTGGTGGGAACATTGCGATTACCTGGTGAGAGGCGCTGAAGCTCTTTTTGATACAAAGAATTAAGCCCATCTCGTTCTTGAATTAGTTTCGTTACAGTGGGATGATCATCTGTCAAGCTTACCCGAGCTTCAACTATTTTTTGTTGTGTCTCTGCTAATTTTGCCCGTAATTGCTTCAGCTCTTCATCTTGACCGCTACGCACGGTAGCATAGGCATTATCTAAATTTCCTGCCTGGGTAATTTGTCGTAGGGATGCTTCCCGTGACCTTACTTCTTGCAGCTGGCTAACTAGGGTACGCTCTTGCTGTTCCAAGGTAGCTAAACTTTCTACCAAACTTCTGCTTTGTTCGTTAAAAGAAATAATACCGCTTTTTTGTCTATATCGGTTCTCTGCTGAAGTAGCTAATTGCCAGCGCATACGAGCTTTAGGAACTTCTGTTTTTTCCAAAAATTCCCGCACTTTTTTAGCTTCTGATTTGATGATTGTGATGTTTTGCTCGAGCATTGCCTGAGAAACCGCATTGAGGATTTTGGCAGCTAAATTAGGATTCTCATGGGCGTAGCTCAATTCAATAATATTAGTTGTTGGGATATTTTTTACCTTTAAATCCCTAGTTAGCGCTTCACTCAGTGCAGCAGTTGTCAGTGGCTTAGAGTTTGGTAAAGCTATAGCGATCGCTCGTTCTAAAACAGGTTGGGATTTAGCTAATTCTGCTTGATCAGATGCCGGATCCGGACCACCAAAATGACGAGATACTTGTGTCAAGTCTCGACCAAATTCGGAAACGCTAACTCGTTTGTCATCAAGCATCAGTCGCGTAGATGTTTCATACATTCGTGGTGCGACCATCAGATAAGCAATAGCTCCAGCGATCACAGCAGAGAATGTGACTACACCTGGCAAAGCACGCCGTTGTAGAACTATTGGTAGGGATGAAATGCCTTTTTCCATCGGAAGTTTACTCTAGTTTTGTTCAGAAGGTAAATATAGTCTCAAGAATTAATCAGGACTTACACACTCTACAACTTAGTTATTATATGTATGAGTGGGATTTAATTATTTCTATCTTGTCTTTTGTCGTAAATAGGATGACCAACCCACGTTGCTAATCAATATCTCTCTTTGCAGCAGCAGCATCAAGTTTGAATGATCGAAAGTCACCATATTTGTTTTCTTGTCAATGTATAAGTCCTAATTTAATGGTGTCTATTTCTACCTGCATTACCTTTGCATAGATTGGGATTGCTGTACAAATTTTTGACTTATAGCATGGTTTCTTTACTGAGAGCCCCAGCTAGCTCATTAGAAGAGCTAGGTTGAGTCATGTCAATTTTTTGTGGATAATTCAAAAGACTACTGTACACTTTCAAAGTGTCAGATGTAATTTGATCCCAGCTATAGTTAAGCTGTACGTATCTTTTTGCTTTTTCCGCCATCAGAGCCAGTTCTTGGGGATGGTGGATAGCCCAATCAATAGAAGTCATACAAGATTTTAGGTTTCCTGCTTCAAAAAGCATTCCCTTCCCTCCGTTAATCAATTGCTGATGAGGCGGGATATCACTTGCTAATACAGGAATACCTTCTTGCATTGCTTCCAACATTGCTAAAGGTAATCCTTCTAAATCAGAAGGTAGGACAAATAAACCAGCACCCCGAACAATTTCCCACAAACGAGCACCCCTTAGTTCTCCCGCAAAAATCACATCGGGATCCTGTGCTACTTTTTCTAGTAGTTCAGAAGTAAACGACTTTGTATCGCTGACTCCACCAGCTAATACCAATTTCCATCCTTCTGGTTTGAGAGCACTAAATGCTTTTACCAATAAGTCAGGACATTTTTCTGGCACTAACCTACCTAAAAATATCAGATAACGTCCCTGTTTTAAACCCAAAGATTTTCCATAAGTAAATTGAGGATCAGAATCACCATACTGAGCAGGTGCATTGGGAATATAGATTGTCTGACGACCATAGGTTTTGAAGAAGTAGTCGTGCAATGCTTCTGATACTACAACTATACTATGGGCACAACGTACTGCCGTTTTTTCTCCCATTTTAATCAAGCGGGTGGAAAAATTTCCCCACTTTGCTCTTTGCCAGTCTAATCCTTGACAGGTGACTACCACTTTCGCTGATGTTGTAATTCTAGGTAAACAGCTAAATAAAGATGGTCCTAGGGCATGGAAATGGATGATATCATATTTTTTCCCACTAGCTGCGATCGCTCCTAAAGCCGAGGTGACAAAAGCATCAACACCTTTAGTTTCCCAACCGGGTAAGGATATAACATTGACACCCTGGTAATCGTAATTCTCTAGCCAACCAAATTCAGTGTAGGAACAACGGGCAAATAAATCAACTGTATGATCCTGTGAAACTATCCGGGGATATAACTCTGCACAGTAATGCTCAATACCTCCTTGCTTGGGAGGTAGACCTTTGGCTCCAATTACAGCTATTCTCATAATAATTACCTTTTGTCCCAAATCTAAGAGTTACAATTTACATACTGATTATCTCAGTTATTAGCGATGAAAATGCTTGTTCTTTTAGTCGCGGTAAGTATTTTTAGATGTTTGAATTTTTCTATTTTCGTTTAAATTAATATCATTATTTACTCTCACTTGCAAAAGTTTTACACTAGAATTGGCGATTGGTAATGTTGCCGCCAGCGACTAAACATATCATTATATACATCCTTAACAACAGTACGAGCTGCATAGGGTTGTGCAGTCCGAATACAGGATTCCTGGGGATAATTTTCTGGATGTAATACAACTTTTCGTAGAGCATTTGCGATCGCATCTGGGGTGCGTTCTTCACACACAATACCACTATCAGTAGCCAGTAATTTAGGGGTTTCACCACATCTGGTTGTGACTACAGGTGTCCCACAAGCTAATGCTTCCAATACCACTAAAGGTAAGCCTTCATAGGCACTACTGAGGACAAATGTATGGGAAATTCGATGTAATTTAGCTAATTCATTTGGCGCTACAGCTCCCAGCATGGTTACTTGCTGCTCTATGCCCAATCGGCTAATCTCTGCTGTCAATGGTGATGCTAATTCCCCATCTCCTGCAATTAATAAATGTACCGATGGTTCTTGCATCGCCGCCAATGCGCGTACTAATAGTAAAGGATCTTTTTGTGGATGCAATCTACCAGCAAACAGAATAAAACGTGTCTGTTCATTCAAGCCCAGTTGCTTGATTAACTGACACTTTTCCGCCTCTGTGCGTTCTCTATCCCAAGCATAAAAAATTTCATTGTCAAATGAGTTTTTGATGTAAGCTATGCGTTCAGCAATGCTGGGATAGCGTTGGCGATACATTTCTGCTGCATCTGTATTGCAGGATAGTATCTGATTAAATTGTCCCACTAGACTTTTCTCTAAGGCAAAGTATGCAGCCGGAAATCTACGCCATAAAATTGCTTTTTTATTTCCTACAGTTTGCATCTGTGTTTGGATGTCATTATGGATAAAGAGAGTTTTTTCTCCTTGCCAATGACGAGTAACTAGGGTAGGTTCCAACCGATGAAAGTGCATGAAGTCTGAGGTGAAGCAATATTTCCTCAAGGCTGCTGTGTACTTAATGGTTGTAGGAATTAGACTTCTGACATTATCATCCTTCAGGGCAAAGAGGGGGAAAAACTCCAACTCTCTACCTGCAAATTCCTTGGTATGCCATTCACCAATCTTGTCCTTTTGGGGGTCTCCTGTTCCCACTAAACGCACTACAAATTCTTGAGGTGCATACTTGATGAAAATGTTGATGAGTGTTTGAATTCCTCCGATAGTTTTATTCCAAGGATTGTATTGGTAAAAAATAGTCAGAATTGGTTTTCTCATTTCATACATCCTGGAAGTATTTATATTGCACAAATGTTATAGCCATTTTTCCTCATGAAATATTTTTTAAGCTTTTATTCATACTTGAATATTTACACACAATTACTTTACAATTTGGTTCATACTATCTTCATAAATTACTCATAACTTTGATTAGTTTATTTATTATTTCGTTCGGTATCAGAAATATTTTTCCAAGAATGCAAAAAATCAATATTTTTGCTTCTTGCTTCTACAGTAGGTTGCAAGATTAACCTTTACAATTAGTGGATGAATATTTCAGAACAAAAAAAATATTGCTCGAAAATTGATTATTAATCTAACTAAAATATGCTGCACACAATAAAGTTATGATTTCTGACCAACCTTTGTCATAACCATCGACTACCACTATTTGTATTGGCATCCCTTATACTTCCGTTTTCAAACGACAAAATAATTGTGAATGGTAAATATAACTAGCTCCCCTGAACATGGACATTGTTAGTGATTATACAAAGCTCATGAAGAAATAACTTCAATTACATCTGCTGATTGATACTGTTGTATTTATGAGTGATTCAGATGTGATTGTAGTAATCAAACTCCAAGGGAGATAATTGTTTGCAATAAGCTAGCAAGTTTTCCGGGACAATATGATTATTTCATCAGCCCTTGGAAATTCACATTAGCATATATTTTGCAGCCCAATTTTCACATAAAAATGATTTTTACCAATTCTTTATAAAGCATGAATTAGACCAATGTTTGTGCTGGTATGATTTTGTATCTATTGACTTCTGATTTTTTTACCAACTTTTTTTGCAAAACCCGCCAAAAACCTACAATCATGGTTATATATTGGCGGGATGATAATAGCATAACATGAAGTGTAGTGATGTATGATCTGATGCAGATCATCAGAAAATTATATTTGACACCTTTACAAAAAGTTCACAAATCTATGGTAGATATTATTATGTATATCTATTACTCCTTGACAGCAGTCAAAATATTTCCTTCGGAAACCCTGTGGGAACAAAATTCGCAAGTTATAAAAATTTCGGATTGACCCCATGTTTAAAGTCAGGGGGTTTGAAATTATGAATTATTGCCAAAGAGTGCTGATGTATCGCGGCACAAGTATTGATTATTGATTATTTGTCCATAAATAAAGTTAGGGGCTTGTATCCTTTTATTTTTTAGTCAAAAGTATTGTGTCCTGTAGTTTTGACTTATGAAATATTTTCACCGCCCTGAACAGTAATCTGCCGAATGTGGGGTTAAAAATGCTCAACAAGCAGTACCAGCAGAAAGATAAAATCCTACCACCAGAAGTAATATTTCACGTACATAGAAT
>JAAUYH010055450.1_pt1 | contig 19645 bp, 15 predicted proteins | sample 7278061 | NCBI WGS metagenome assembly JAAUYH01 (sample SAMN14350203, study PRJNA611818) | marine sediment metagenome | isolation source: surface marine sediment (0.6m) | place: French Polynesia: Moorea | collected 2018-08 | reverse complement strand
TATTCTTTTCCTTCAACCGCCAATTTACCTGCTTCTTTTACCTTTAGCTCACGACCATAGCCCACAAGGTCATCGTACTTCATTACTTCGGCGCGAATAAATCCTTTCTCGAAATCGGTATGTATCACTCCGGCAGCTTTAGGTGCCGTATCGCCAATATTGATGGTCCAGGCACGTACTTCTTTTTCTCCTGCTGTAAAATAGGTTTGAAGGTTCAGGAGCTTGTAAGCAGCACGGATTAATTTCGAAACCCCTGGCTCATCCAATCCTAAATCCTCCAAAAATAATTCCTTTTCCTCGTAAGTTTCTAATTCGGCGATGTCTGCCTCTGTAGCCACGGCCAGCACTAATAATTCAGCATTTTCATCAGCAATTGCCGCTTCTACTTTTTCTACGTAAGCATTTCCTGTTTTCGCTGAAGCCTCATCGACATTGCACACATACAAAACCGGTTTATCAGTAATGAACTGCATCGGTTGCATATATACGGCTTCCTTTTCTGTTCGCTCTATCGCACGAACCGATTTTCCGCTTTCAAGCGCTTCTTTTACTTTTTCTAAAACGGCTTGCTCTGCCTGGGCTTCTTTATTACCTGTTTTCGCTGTTCTTTTGACGCGCTCCAAGCGCTTCTCAACTGATTCCAGATCTTTGAGTTGTAGTTCTATATCTATGGTCTCTTTATCGCGAATAGGGTCAATGGAGCCATCCACATGCACGATATTATCGTTATCGAAGCAACGTAATACATGAATTATAGCATCTGTTTCTCGAATATTCGCTAAGAACTGATTTCCTAAACCCTCACCTTTACTGGCGCCACGCACAAGTCCGGCAATATCAACAATCTCCACGGTGGCAGGAATTACCTTCTGAGGATTTACCAGTTCCTCCAATTTTTCTAAACGTTTATCGGGTACATTTACTACTCCAATATTAGGTTCTATCGTACAAAATGGGAAGTTGGCGCTTTGCGCTTTCGCATTCGATAAACAATTAAATAAAGTTGATTTTCCTACGTTCGGTAGTCCTACAATTCCGGCTTTCATTCAATACTAAATTTTGCGGTGCAAATATAGGGTTTCTAAACTGAAGTAAGGACATAAAAAAATCCCAATTTTTCATTGGGATTCTCTATGATAGTAAGGATAAAAATCTAATCTTCAGGATGCATAAATCGTTGCTTGCCTAGTAATTCTTCTTCTGTCTCCACATGATCTTCATCGGGCACACAACAATCTACAGGGCATACGGCAGCACACTGCGGTTCTTCATGAAATCCTTTACATTCTGTACATTTATCTGGAACGATATAATAAATTTCGTCTGAAACGGGTTCTTGTACTTCATCTGCATCTACTTCTTTCCCATTCGGAAGCACTACTCGTCCTGTTAAAGAGGTCCCATCTTTATAGCGCCAATCATCGGCACCTTCATAAATAGCGGTATTTGGGCATTCAGGCTCACAAGCGCCACAATTGATGCATTCGTCTGTTATGATAATTGCCATAGTAAATTTAACTAAATTTGCAGCTGCAAAGTTACAACACCTGAACGTAAAAAACGAATGAATGTTGCTACAAAACAGAATTAAGGCATTTGTTGAATTTGGTAAATTTTTAAGCCAGTTTTCAACGGATAAAATAGAAAAATCAGCTGCTGTTTTATACAATGACCTATTTTTTGATGCTTTCAATCTCCAGCTAAAGCGTGCGAAAGAATTTAACGGATGGTTTACGGAAGACAATATCTTATATGCCTTTGAATCATGGTCTAATCTGCTGACAGAAAGTAATTTGAATGACTGGATTTCAAATTACTCTTTAAATTCGAACAATAAAGTTGTAGCCGTGGTGATGGCGGGAAATATTCCATTGGTTGGGTTTCATGACTTCTTATCGGTCTTACTTTCAGGGCATGCCATTATTGTTAAACAATCTTCAAATGATAAGTATTTTCTTCCGCTTATAGCTAAATATATAGAAAAAGTGGAGCCCGGATTTAACAAAAGAATAACATTTACCGAGGGTAAATTAACCGACTTTGATGCGGCTATTGCCACTGGAAGCAATAATACGGCTCGTTATTTCGAGTATTATTTTGGAAAGTATCCGAATATTATTCGCAGAAACAGGAATAGCGTCGCAGTACTTACGGGAGATGAATCTGAGGAAGATCTTGGCGGATTGGGAGAAGATATCTTCCGTTATTTTGGTTTAGGATGCCGAAGTGTATCCAAACTGTTTGTACCAAAAGATTATGATTTTGATCATCTGTTTAAAGCGATCTATAAGTATAAGGACATCATTGAATATAAAAAATATGCTAATAATTACGACTATAATAAAGCTGTTTACCTAATGAGCGAGTTTGAGCTTTTGGAAAACGGATTCTTGATGCTTAAAGAAGATCAAAGTTACTCCTCGCCTATTGCCTCATTGTTTTATGAATACTATGATGGTCTACCTTCGCTGCAACAAAAGTTAGATGATGATAAAGAGCAAATTCAATGTGTCGTCAGTAATTCGCTAGAAAGCAGTGTGGAATTTGGCAAGACGCAGCAGCCATCATTGACTGATTATGCTGATGGGATTGATACAATGTCGTTTTTGAGTTCTTTGTAAACAGCAAGCGCTCAAGAAAGTTTCTTGAGCGCTTCATATATACTTTTAGAAGGGTGTTTTTAATCACCGAACTCCGTATCGAGCTTGATATAATCTAAAAATTCGCGTTTTGTAGCTTCCTCTTTAAATTTACCTCCAAATTCAGAAGTTACGGTACTACTGGCCACATCGCGAATACCACGGGAATTTACACATAAATGTTTTGCGTCAATCACACAAGCTACGTCGTCGGTATCCAGGGCTTTCTGCAATTCCTGAACAATTTGCATGGTCAAACGTTCTTGTACCTGCGGACGCTTCGCAAAGTAATCTACGATACGGTTCATTTTCGACAAACCTATTACTTTTCCACTAGAGATATAGGCGATATGCGCTTTTCCAACAATCGGTAGTAAATGGTGCTCACAGGTAGAATATACCGTAATATTCTTCTCCACGAGCATCTCACCATACTTGTAATTATTTTCAAAAGTCGATGGTTTTGGCTTGCGCTTAGGATTCAACCCACCAAACAGCTCCTTTACAAACATTTTTGCCACGCGCTTTGGTGTACCTTTTATGCTGTCATCGGTCAAATCCATTCCCAATTTATGCAATATGTGCGCTATGTCTTCTTCTATTGCCTGTATCTTTTCATCATCTGAAATATCAAAAGCATCATCACGCAAAGGTGTTTTGGCCGACGTAAACAGATGGTCATCTCCTAGTCCTTCCATACTCACTTTATCACTTTTACCTTCAAACATCACTTAAAATTTATGCAAAATTACGAATTCCTAACGGCTTGCAACAATTCTTCAAGGTCTAAGGTCTGTTGCTCACCAGAATTCATTTGTTTTAATGTATATCGCTTACGCTGTAACTCTTCTTCACCTACCAGCACGACAAATTCTATTTCACGTTTATTCGCGTAATTTAATTGTTTCTTGATTTTGAAGGCATCAGGATAAATCTCAGCCTTAATATCGCTTTCGCGGAAAGCCTTTAGTGCTTCTAAACAATAATTAGCTTCGGCTTCTCCAAAATTTAAGAACAAGACTTTAGGCTTTGGTAATTCCACAACTTGTTTAAACAAACCCAATTCTTCAAGCACTAAATAAATTCTATCCAAGCCAAATGAAATACCAATACCGCTCATATCTTTTAATCCGAAGATACCCGTCAAATCATCGTAACGGCCACCACCACCTATGGAGCCCAGCTTCACATCATTCGCCACCACTTCGAAGATAGCCCCGGTATAATAATTTAATCCACGTGCCAGGGTCACATCCAGCTCCAACTTCGATTGATCAAGACCCAATTTGCTGATGCTTTCAATGACGAAACGCAAATCCTGAACACCCTGCAGTCCTTCGTCGGAAGAAGCAAGCAGCCCTTTCAACGTATCTAATTTTTCTTCACTTGTACCCGATAATTCAAATAAAGGTTTCACTTTGGCAATTGCCTCTTGAGAAATACCCTTCGTAAGCATTTCATTCACAACACCCTCCTCGCCTATTTTATCAAGCTTATCTAAAGCCACTGTAAAGTTGATCAACTTATCTTTGGCACCTATGATCTCGGCAATACCTGATAATATTTTTCTATTGTTTAGTTTAATAGTTGCAGTGACGCCCAATTCTGAAAAAATGGCATCATATAATTGTATAAATTCGACTTCCTGGAGTAATGATTTGCTTCCTATCACATCTGCATCACACTGGTAGAACTCTCTAAAACGCCCTTTTTGAGGCCGGTCTGCACGCCAAACCGGTTGCATCTGGTAGCGTTTAAAGGGAAACACCAGCTCATTTTGATGCTGCACCACATAACGTGCAAAAGGAACAGTCAGATCATAGCGCAAGGCTTTTTCTGAGATTTGAGCAGTAACCTTACTACTATTTTTGTCTTTAAGAAAATTTTCATCCGCCTTAGCGAGAAAATCTCCTGAATTTAAAATCTTAAAGATCAGGCGGTCACCTTCTTCACCGTACTTACCTAGTAAGGTCGATGAATTCTCAAAGCTTGGCGTTTCAATAGGTTGAAACCCGAATAGCTCAAAATGCTTTTTTATGATTGCAAAAATATAGTCACGCTTTGCTACTTCTGTAGGAGAAAAATCTCGAGTGCCTTTAGGTATGCCTGGTTTTTGTGCCATCGCTGAAATTAAGCTGCAAATATCTAAAATTTATACCTATTTGTATTAAATATTGCTAAAAACATAGTTCATACTAGACGTCATGCTGAACTTGTTTCAGCATCTCATGAAATTTTAGAAATGAGGTTTCAGTATAATGAGACCCTGAAACAAGTTCAGGGTGATGAGCTGATCACTCCAAGCTGCGTCTCGGTTTAAACCATTTAAATACTTTAAACATCAACCATAAGATGATAATTACCAGAATAATTGCCAATACAGGTGCGACAAAAGCCAGGATAGACATCACAATTGATGAACCCGTTTCTACGGTTGACACCACCGGGTTCGCAATTCCTCCCGTGGTTGCAGAAGAGGCGAGCCTGGTTGTTGATGTTGATGTTTTAATCGCTGTCGCCGTACCTCCACCGGCAATAATGGCCAAAGACCAGGTAACGACGGGGTCGAGGTCTGCTGCCGTAGACAGCATTACGGCGGTTCCCGCAACAGCAGCCAAGGGCACCGCAATCGTATCTAATAAGTTATCGAACCAAGGGATTAAATAGCCTACAATTTCAACAATGGTGGCAATCCCCAACGTAATCATAGCCGGTATACTACCGATCCATTGCCAACTTTCATTTAAAGGGATGACCTGGTAATAGGAAGCGATACTCAAGGCGAACAAGGGTACAAAAACACGAAAGCCTACTGATGCGGCCAGGCCAATACCTAAAAGGACACTAAAAATTGTTGATGCTTCCATAGTTCGGCTAATTTAAGGATTAATCTAAAAAGTGTAAACCTAAAGTAACCGGTTGACATACAAAATTTGCACAAAAGATACAACGGGGAAAATTCCCCTTTTTTCCAGGGGATTTTTCCTGAATTTAATGTTTGCCCTTTCAGCAATGCTACTTTCTAAATACATTTGTCAAAAGAGGATACAAAACAAAATATTATTGCTGAATGCAATATCACGATAATAAAGGAAAAAGTTTGTTTGAAAAAAATAGTCAATTCTGGGATCGATTAGTTAAGGGTTTGTTCATCTCAGGGCTGTCTATTATTCTTTTAGCAGTCGTTCTGAAATGGTTAGGATTTTTATAATTGCAATAATTTTACTACATTGCATATAACAAAATTGACTGTGAAAAAGAGCTGAGCCCTTTATAGTTTAACCAACTGTAAAGGGTTTATGTTTTTTGCTTCTTTTTCTTCGCTGCGGGAAATAAGACATTATTTAAAATCAAGCGATAGCCGGGCGAATTAGGGTGCAAGTCCAGTTCTGTTTTAGGGTCACCTACTCTATGCGTGTAATCTTCAGGGTCATGGCCACCATAGAAGGTCCACATACCTTTGCCTTTCACACCATGAATATAACGGGCTTCGCCATTACTTTTATTCTCGCCCATAATAAGTACATTCGATTTTACTGTACTTCTGTCGAAGCTAGTGGTTTGGCCCATAAAACCTTTTACTAATTGTGTATGGTTCTGACAGAGCATCGTAGGTACCGGGTCCCATTTGGCTGAATACTCCTGCAGCGAAAAATAGTCCTCTGTGCGCTGTATGCGTCGCTTTCTGGTCATATCTATCGACGAGAACTCGTATTCCATTGGACTCCGGACCAACTGAAAATCTTTAAAAGCAAAGGTTTTTGTGAAATCGATCTTTTGCTGATAATTCGCTTCAGCGGGGTCACCATCAAACATAACTTCACATATATCTACACCTTCTGCCGCCAATGCGATATCAAAACTATCGGTAGCAGAGCACATAGCGAACATAAAACCACCACCAATGACATAATCGCGAATGCGTAAAGAGACCGCCAATTTGGCTTCAGATACCTTCGTAAAACCTAATTTTCTTGCCAGGTTTTCTGAATAGCGCTTTCCTTCTATATACCAGGGTGCCGCACGAAATGAGCCATAAAATTTGCCATACTGACCCGTAAAGTCTTCATGATGCAGATGCAACCATTCATATAATAAAAGCTTGTCTTGCAAAACTTCTTCGTCATAGACCACATCATAAGGTATTTCGGCATAATTCAAGACCATGGTTACGGCATCATCCCAAGGCATTTTATCTTTGGGTGAATACACAGCTATTTTTGGTGCTTTCTCGAGAACGACCGCTTCCATATTTTGAGATGGGCTCTGAATTTCCTCCAATATTCTCAAGGCCTCTGTATCAGATATTACCTCGTAGGAAACACCTCTGATCGTACATTCTTTTCGAAATACCTCCTGGTCTTCTAATAAAAATGAGCCACCGCGATAATTCAGTAGCCATTTGACATCACTACCTTTTTGCAAGGAAAAATAGGTGATACCGTACGCCTTCAGATGATTCTTTTGAGCGACATCATCCATTGGAATAAGAATAAAGGACGCATTCGCCAAACTATACGTCAAAAATAAAATTACGAAAAGTACAAACCTCATAATTACCTTTTAAAATGGCACATCATCATCTGGCGTGCCAAAAACGTCGTCGGCACTGGGTAAATTACCCGGCAAAATAGGATCGTTGAGTTTTGATTGGTTCATTGACGATTCAAATTCACTGGAGAATGATTCTTCTAAATCTGAGAATTGTGCCAAATGGCCAGTAAATTTCAGTCGTATATTGTCTAAACCACCATTTCTATGTTTGGCAACTATAAATTCCGCCTGTCCCTCGCAAGGAGTTCGTTCTTCATCATCCCATTCGGTATGCCCATAGTATTCTGGGCGATAAATAAACGAAACAATATCAGCATCTTGTTCTATAGCACCTGATTCACGTAAATCTGATAATAGTGGTCGTTTGCTTCCTCCACGTGTTTCAACAGCACGCGATAATTGTGATAAAGCAATCACAGGAATATTCAGTTCTTTTGCCAATGCCTTCAGGTTTCGGGAAATAGTTGATATTTCCTGTTCACGGTTACCACTGCTTTTCGTGGCGGTACCGGCTGTCATTAATTGTAAATAGTCAATGACAATTGCTTGAATACCATGCTGAGATGCCAATCGCCTTGCCTTTGCCCGTAGATCAAAGATAGACAATGAGGGTGTATCATCAATAAAAATAGGGGCTTTTGACAGATCTTTAACTTTTACATTCAACTGTTCCCATTCATGAGGCATGAGGTCACCCTTACGCAGTTTACCCGATGAAATACCGGTTTCGCTGGAAATCATACGAGTAATCAATTGTACTGAAGACATTTCTAATGAGAAAATAGCAACCGGAATTTCAAAATCGATAGCCATATTTTTAGCCATTGACATTACAAAGGCGGTTTTACCCATACCCGGCCGTGCCGCCAAGATCACTAAATCAGAAGGTTGCCATCCTGAAGTTAAGGCATCAAGTTTTGTAAAACCCGTCGGTACACCGCTCATTCCTTCTTTGCTGGAAATCTCTTCGATTTTTTTCAAGGCCTGGGCTACCAGTCCTTCTGCGGCTTCTGAGCTCTTTTTAAGATTGCCCTGTGTTACTTCAAAGAGTTTGGTTTCAGCAGCATCCAACAGATCGAAAACATCACTTGTTTCATCATAGGCCTCATCTATAATTTCACTGGAAATCGAAATCAGCCTTCGTTGAATATATTTCTGTAAAATGATGCGTGCATGGAATTCAATATGCGCTGAAGAAGCTACTTTTTGCGTTAGATTCACCAGGTAGAAATCACCGCCAATTCCATCGAGTTTCCCGTCTTTCCGCAATTGGTTAGAAACTGTCAATAGATCAATTGGTTCCGAAGCGTTGAAAAGCTTGAACATAGCATCAAAAATATCCTGGTGGGCCTGCTTGTAGAATGCATCGGCATGTAAAATATCGATGACGTCATCAACACCTTTCTTGTCGATCATCATGGCACCCAATACAGCCTCCTCTAAATCAACCGCCTGTGGCGGTAACTTACCTTTTTCGAGATTTATGAGCGTCCCTTTTTTAATATTTTTTGTGCGAACCGGCTGTAATTTTTCCATCAGGCAAATGTAAATTTTTATCGCAAAATTCTTCTCTAAGTTAGTACTTTATTTGTACACAAATGCTGTTAACAAAAAAATCTTTTGTTAATAAGTATTGTAAATTTTACACCAAATAATATTTGGTTATTTTTGGGTAATGAAGCCCTTGAAAATTTATAAAATACTGACCCTGTTTTTGTTTGTGCAAATTACTTTTATAGCAATTTTAAGTAGATTTCCTGCCATTGTAGAAACTTATTATTCAACGGGTATCTACCCGTATATCTCCTCAATATTTAGAACCGTTTTAGGGTGGATCCCTTTTTCATTTGGTGACCTTTTTTATTCACTGGTGGGAATATTTCTGCTGCTCGCCGTCTATAAAGTTATTAAAAATGGCTTCAAAAATTTCTCCAGGTACTTTTTTAAATTCGGCGCTTTTGTTTCTATCATTTATTTTCTTTTTCATTTTTTATGGGGATTAAATTATCATCGGGATTCCTTATTTAAGACCTTAGGATTAGAGCAAAAAGACTATACTACTCAAGAATTGGTAAGTCTTTCTAAGGAGTTGATCCAAAAAACCAGTGATATCCATTATCAGATCACAAAAAATGATACTTTAAAAGTGACCATTGATAAATCCAAGGAAGAAATTTTAAAGGATGTGTCTCATGGATATGCAAAAGCAAGCCAAAAATATACACATTTAGCCTATGCTCAAAAATCCGTTAAGAAATCACTGTTTAGTCTACCTTTAACGTATATGGGATTTTCGGGGTACTTGAACCCATTTACCATCGAAGCACATGTAGATTATTTGGTGCCAAAGCACAGTCTACCAATCATCACAAGCCATGAAGTGGCCCATCAGCTAGGTTACGCTTCAGAAAGCGAAGCTAATTTTATCGGGTATCTCGCTGCAGCCAAACATCCTGAATTATACTATCAATATTCTGCAAATCTAATGGCAATGCGCTATGCCGTTGCTGCTACCTATGGCAAAGACACAGTAATTGGTAAACAACTTATTGACAGTATTCCGAAAGGTATTATCAAAAATATTAAAGAATCACAAGAATTCTGGAGGTCCTATCAGAACAGCGCTGAACCCTTCTTTAAATTATTCTATGATAACTATCTCAAGGCCAATCAGCAGCAAGATGGTATTAAAGGCTACAGTAAAATGGTTGGCCTACTGGTAGCCTATCGCGAAAAGTACGGACTTGAATAACTCTTAAAGAAATGTTAATTTTAAGAAAATTGCTGCCAATAATTTTAATCCTTTTAAATTTATAATCTTAACTAATTCTCTTAATTCAACGATGAAAAAACAAAACTCAAAGTTGTTTGTAGGGATTTTACTTTTGGCCGTTAGTGTAACTATCAATACCCTAGACGCTCAAGAATACTTTCCTAAGAATGACGGTGTAAAAACCAATAACAAAAACTACACCGCATTTACCAATGCGAAGATTTATGTAACCCCATCACAAGTAATTGATAACGGCACTCTATTAATTCAAAATGGTAAAGTAATTACTACCGGGACAGCTGTTACCATCCCAAATAATGCTGTAGTCCTTGATCTTAAAGGAAAGCACATCTATCCTTCTTTCATTGACATCTATTCTGATTTTGGGATCAAAAAACCAAAGCGCCAAAGTACATCTGGACAACGTCCTCAATACGACGCCGGTAGAAAAGGATACTATTGGAATGACCATATTACTCCGGAGATTAATGCTGTCGAAAAGCTAAAATTCGATAGTAAAAAAGCCAAAGAGCTGGTAAAATCCGGTTTTGGAGTTGTGAATACACATTTTCAGGACGGTATCATAAGAGGAACAGGAGCCCTGGTCGCTTTAAGTGATAACATCGGCAATGACAAGCGGATACTCAGCGACCGTTCAGCCCAACATTTTTCATTCAGAAAAGGAAATACCTCCAAACAATCGTATCCGACCTCCTTAATGGGTGCTATGGCGCTCATCCGACAAGTTTATCATGACGCCAAATGGTATACCGCCGGTAATTCAGATTCAAAAGATTGGTCTCTCGAAGCTTTTAATAGAAATAAAGGATTACCTCAAATTTTCGATGCCGGGAGTTTAGCAAATGACCTCCGAGCCGATAAAATAGCCAATGAATTCGGTGTTAATTATATTATTAAAGGTGGTGGCAATGAATATGCGCGTATTTCCGAAGTTAAAGGTACCGGTGCCAGTTATATCATCCCTATTAACTTTCCGGCCGCATATGACGTAAGTGATCCGATAAATACCGCAATAGTTGAGTTAAAGGATATGCGCCATTGGAATCAGGCACCCACCAATCCTAAAGTATTGGCAGAAAATGGTGTGCAGTTCGCCTTAACAACCGCTGGCTTAAAAAAAGTGAGCGAATTCAAGAAAAATTTACAGCTTGCCATGAAACATGGTTTGGATAAAACCAAGGCTTTAGAGGCCTTGACAACCGTACCTGCAAGTCTTTTAGGAAAAAGCAATACTGTCGGCAGCCTTAAGAACGGATCGGTGGCGAATTTCTTGATTACCTCTGGTGCTATTTTCGATAAGAAAACCATACTCTATGAAAACTGGATATTAGGTCATAAAAATGTGATCACCGATATGACCACTAAAGACATCCGTGGAGATTACGATCTTTCTATCGGTGCTGATACTTACACACTTAAAATTTCAGGTGAGGTGGTCAAGCCTAAAATTGACCTTAAAAAGGATACATTAAAGATTTCAAGTAAGATCAATTACAAAGACGGATGGGTAAATATATTCTTCACTCCTAAAAATGAAAAAGCCACCGAATTTGTACGCTTAAATGCAGTTGTGACGGACGCAAATAATTTTACCGGTAGGGGTACCGACACCAATGGCAAATCCATTTCTTGGTCAGCAATTAAAAAAGAGGCTTCTGCTAAAAAAGATGAAAAGAAAAACAACGCTAAAGAAGAGGAAACCCCGATCGTTTTACCGGTCTCCTTCCCCAATACAGCTTATGGAATGAGCGAAAAGGCAAAAGCTGAGTCTATTTTATTTAAGAATGCGACTGTCTGGACTAATGAAGCAGAAGGCATCTTAGAAGCGACCGATGTATTGGTTCAAAATGGTAAAATTGCACGAATAGGTAAAGGTTTATCTGCCACCGGGGTTAAAGAAATTGATGCTACCGGTAAACATTTAACAGCTGGTATCGTTGATGAGCATTCACATATTGCCGCTGCTGCGATTAATGAAGCCGGGCATAATTCCTCTGCTGAAGTCACCATCGAAGATGTAGTGAGCGACGATGATATCAATATATTTCGAAACCTTTCAGGTGGTGTTACTTCGATTCAAATATTACATGGTTCTGCGAATCCCATTGGTGGTCGCTCGGCAGTTCTAAAATTAAAATGGGTTGAAACTGCTGACAAGTTAATCAATCCCAATGCCGATCCGTTTATCAAATTTGCCTTAGGTGAAAACGTCAAGCAAAGTAATTGGGGTGATATGAATACGATTCGATTCCCACAAACCAGGATGGGTGTCGAACAAGTATATACTGATTACTTCTTGAGAGCAAAAGAGTATGACCAAAAATGGAAAACGTATAATAAACTTTCTACCAAAGCAAAAGCGAGAACAAAAGCTCCCCGCAAAGATATAGAACTTGAGGTGTTGGCCCAGATCTTAAATAAAGAGCGCTTTATCTCCTGTCATTCATATGTACAAAGTGAGATCAACATGTTAATGAAGGTTGCTGAAAAATTCAATTTTAATATCAATACGTTCACTCATATTCTCGAAGGCTATAAGGTTGCTGACAAAATGCAACAACATGGTGTGGCCGGTTCTACATTTTCAGATTGGTGGGCCTATAAATATGAAGTAAATGATGCCATACCATTTAACGCGGCCATTATGCACAATGCAGGCGTGCTGACGGCAATTAATTCTGATGATCGTGAAATGTCCCGAAGGTTAAATCAAGAGGCGGCCAAAGCAGTGAAATACGGTGGTGTTTCAGAAGAAGATGCCTGGAAGTTTGTAACGCTCAATCCTGCCAAAATGCTTCATATCGATGATCGTGTGGGAAGTATTAAAACAGGTAAGGATGCTGATTTAGTGTTGTGGACGGATCATCCAATGTCTATTTACACCAAGGCAGAAAAAACGATGATTGAAGGTGCTATCTACTATGATTTGGAAAAACTTCCCGAAATGATTGATGCCATTCAAAAAGAACGTAATCAGCTTATCAATATGATGCTAAAAGTTAAAAATAAAGGCATGAAAACACAAGCTCCGAAAACTACCAAAAAGGAGGCATTTCACTGTGATACATTAATCTATCAACAATAAAACATACAGACATGAAAAATTTCTTCAATAAAATAAAGGTTTTAGTGCTGTTGATAGGTCTAACAGCATATGCACAGCAAACTCCGACACCTAAACAGAGTGAATCTATTTTAATTACCGGAGTAACTGCTCATATTGGTAATGGACAGGTATTAGAAAACGCCGCAATCGGATTCGATAAGGGTAAAATAACGTATGTCGGAACCACGCAAGGTGCTTCCGCAGGTAATTTCTCAAAAGTAATCGATGCTTCAGGCAAACATGTCTATCCGGGGTTTATCGCTACGAATACATCCCTTGGCCTGGCTGAAATTTCTGCCGTACGAGCCACAAGAGATTTTGATGAGGTAGGTGCATTTTTACCACATATACGCAGTTTAATCGCTTATAATGCAGAATCTAAAGTCGTGGAGAGTATGCGCCCTAATGGTGTTTTGATCGCGCAGATAACACCTAGAGGTGGGACCATATCGGGAACATCTTCTGTGGTACAGTTAGATGCCTGGAACTGGGAGGATGCCGCCTTGAAAATTGATAATGGCGTCCATTTAAACTGGCCGAACGTTTTTCAAAGAGGACGCTGGTGGTTGGGCGAAGATCCCGCTTTTAGTTCAAGTAAAAATTACACGAAGCGAGTAGGAGAAATCGCTAGTTTCTTTGACAACGCCCAAGCCTATTTAAATCAGGGTTCACAAGAAAAGAACTTGCCTCATGAAGCCGTGAAGGGCCTTTATGACGGAAGTCAAAAACTCTATATTCATGCTGGTCGCGAAAAGGCCATTGTAGACGCAGTAAATTGGGCAACAAAAGAAGGAATTCAAAAGATTGTTTTAGTACATGGAAACGAAGCAAGTCTGGTTTCAGATTTATTAAAGAAACATGACATCCCGGTTTTGATTCCCAGGCCGCATCGCTTACCCTGGGCAGAAGATGATGACGCCATCGGCCCTTTCAAACTGGCAAAACAATTGACCGATAAAGGATTAACCGTTGCTATCGAAATGGAAGGCCAAATGGAGCGAATGAACACCCGAAATTTACCATTCTATGCCGGCACTTACGCGGCCTATGGTTTGGATAAGGAAGCAGCTGTTCAGTTAATCACATTAAACGCCGCAAAGATATTGGGTATTGACGATATCGTCGGTAGTCTGGAAGTCGGTAAAGATGCTACCCTGTTTATTTCAAAGGGTGATGCGCTGGATATGCGTACCAACAGTCTAGAAAAAGCCTTCATACAAGGACGCGATATTAGCCTGGAAACACACCAGACCAAATTATTTAAACGCTATTCAGACAAGTTTGCCAATGGCAATTAAATAAAACTCTGTCATTTCTGTATTTGATTTGACATAACGGAAGTAAAACTAATTAAAAGCTCCCTTCTCGGGAGCTTTTTATATTTTTGACAAATTTTTACGGTGTATAAGGAGATCTCAAGCATACAGAACCAACTGGTCAAAGATATTTTACAACTCCAGGAAAAGTCCAGGGCACGTAAAAAGTCGGGACTATTTGTTGTTGAGGGGAAACAAGAGATACAGCTCGCACTAAAAGGAAACTATGAATTGACCTCGCTCCTATTTTGTGATGCCATTTTTCATGAATCTGAATTACAAGATTTTAATGTTGAGCAAGTCAAAATTAGCAAGATTAGCAAGATAGTGTATCAGAAACTGGCACGTCGTGATTCTACAGAAGGTGTTATAGCATTATTTAAAACCAAAGAACATTCCTTAGAAACCATTATATTTCAGGGCGACAATCCTTTGATTTTAGTGGCGGAAGCGCCTGAAAAACCTGGAAATATTGGTGCGCTGCTTAGAACGGCAGATGCCGCTAATCTGGATGCGGTACTGATTGCTAATCCCAAAACAGATTTATATAATCCAAATATTATTCGATCGAGCGTTGGTTGCCTATTTACCAATCAGATTGCCGTGGGTTCAACTGCTGAAATTCGTTCCTTTTTGAAAACGCATAATGTCTCCATCTTCTGCGCAGCTTTATCGGCTTTAAAATCATACGTTACGGTCGATTATACGAAGTCATCAGCCATTGTTGTAGGTACCGAAGCAACAGGATTGAGTGATGAATGGCTCGAAAACAGCACAGAAAACATAATCATCCCAATGCAAGGGGAAATTGATTCGATGAACGTTTCAGTTTCGGCAGGGATTTTGATCTTTGAAGCGAAACGTCAACGTAATTTTAAGTAGATGATGAGAACATTCGCTATACTTTTAGCACTTTTTGCCATCATTGGATGCAGAAGTTCAAAAAAAAGCACTATGGCCTCCAATAAAAATAAATTAGATGCCCAATTCAAATTATATGAAGGTACAAAATACAGGTATGGTGGCACGGATAAAAGCGGATTCGATTGTTCGGGATATGTGAATAAAGTTTATAAAGATGCCTTTAGCATTCAACTCCCCAGAATGACAAAAGATATTGCTAAAGAAGGCAAAAAAGTGTCAAAGTCTAATCTAAAACCCGGTGATCTTGTCTTTTTTCGACCCACATCGCGTTATCGACACGTAGGTATTTACATGGGCAATGGTGAGTTTATGCACAGTTCAACGTCTAAGGGTGTAATAAAATCGCGTTTAGATAACGTGTACTGGAAAAAGAAATACCGCTACGCAAGAAGAATACTTAGTAAGTAAGAAGTACAAAGTAAGAAGTTAGAAGTAAGAAGTGTAAAAAATATAAGATTTAGATGAATTTAACCCCAGAAATAATATTTAATGTAATTATAGGGATATTAGTTGTTAGTTTCTTGATAGACAAATACTTAGATTTATTGAATGCGAAACACTTTGATGATGAAATACCCGAGGAATTGAAAGATGTATATGATCAAGAGCGCTATTTGAAATCACAGCAATATAAAAAAGAAAACTTCCGGTTTTCGATGCTCATTTCTGCGATTTCCTTTATTGCAACGATTGCTTTTTTCTACTTAGATGGTTTTGCCTACGTTGATGGCATCGCACGTAGCTTCAGCTCGAATGAAATTATCATTACTTTACTCTTCTTCGGTATCATACTTTTGGGAAGTAGCATCCTTACCACACCTCTTTCCTATTATCAAACTTTTGTGATTGAAGAAAAGTATGGCTTTAATACATCCACTAAAAAACTATTTTTTATAGACAAAATCAAAGGATGGCTGCTTATGATCGTTATAGGTGGTGGGGTCTTAGCATTGATTGTCTGGTTCTATCAACTTACGGGACAGAATTTCTGGATCTATACCTGGATATTTATTGCAGCTTTTTCCATTTTCATGATGTTGTTTTACTCTACTTTGATCGTACCATTGTTTAACAAACAAACACCGCTTCAAGAAGGAGAACTAAAGACCAAACTTGAAGATTTTGCTTCTAAAGTAGGATTTAACCTTGATAAAATATTTGTGATCGATGGCTCAAAACGCTCGACCAAGGCCAATGCTTATTTTACCGGATTTGGCACTAAAAAACGCGTTGTCTTATACGATACATTGATAAACGACCTGGAACCCGACGAAATTGTTGCCGTATTGGCACATGAAGTAGGTCATTATAAGAAAAAACATATCATTTTCAATATGTTTACCTCCATTCTTACCACCGGAATCACCTTGTATATCTTATCACTGTTCATAGATAATTCATTGTTAGCAAATGCCTTATCGGTAGACAAACCTAGTTTTCATATAGCCCTCATAGCTTTTGGTGTTCTTTATACCCCAATTTCTGAGGTTACCGGATTGGCAATGAATTATATTTCCCGTAAATTCGAATACCAGGCAGATGCTTATGCAAAGGAGCATCATAGCGCGGCGTCCTTGATTTCATCCTTAAAGAAATTATCCAAGAATAACTTAAGCAATTTAACGCCACACAAGAGCTATGTGTTCGCACATTATTCGCACCCAACCTTATTGCAGCGGGTTCAGAATTTAGCTAAATAACACGAGTGTCATTTGCCCAGCAAAAATCTTTGTTTTAATTTTAATGTATGGCTTACGTAGCAACTATAGAAGAAGAAAAAAAAGAAATAGCCAAGCGCTATAAAGACATGTTGAGCGAAACGTATCAGACCCTTTCATTAAAGGACAAGCGAATGATACGTAAGGCGTTCGACATCGCTGCTGATGCCCATAAAGAGCAACGTAGAAAATCGGGTGAACCCTACATTTACCATCCAATAGCCGTCGCAAAGATCGTCGCCAATGAAATTGGGCTCGGGGCAATTTCAATTGCTGCTGCTTTATTACATGATGTTGTAGAAGATTCTGATGATTATACGTTCGAAGATATTGAACAGCTCTTTGGTGAAACGGTGGCTAGAATTGTCAATGGACTTACGAAAATATCGAATTTGAGCAAAGAGCAGGATATTTCGATACAGGCAGAGAATTTTAGAAAAATGTTGTTGACATTGAACGATGATGTTCGTGTAATACTGATCAAAATTGCCGACCGATTGCATAATATGCAAACCATGGCATCCATGCCGGCACAGAAGCAGGTAAAAATATCTTCAGAGACCTTATATATTTATGCACCACTCGCCCATCGCTTAGGACTCTATAATATTAAGACAGAATTAGAAGATTTAGGATTAAAATATACGGAACCTGAAGTTTACAGAGACATTCAAACCAAGATTCAGGATAGCAAGGAAGAACAAAATGAATATATCGAGGAGTTTGCAAAGATCATAAAGTCATCCTTAGATAAAGAAAAGATTAAATATACCATAAAAGGTAGGCCAAAGTCTATTTTTTCTATCCGTAAGAAGATGCTTGCGCAAGGAGTATCTTTTGATGAAGTCTATGATAAATTCGCTATTCGCATCATCTATAAGTCTACAGAAGATCGCGAAAAGTTCGATGCCTGGAAGATCTATTCAATTGTAACCGATCACTTTCGACCAAATCCCAACCGCCTACGCGACTGGATTTCACAACCGAAATCCACTGGTTATGAATCGCTGCATATTACGGTAATGGGGGCTAAAGGAAGATGGGTAGAAGTACAAATCCGCTCAGAGCGGATGGACGAAATTGCTGAAAAAGGGTATGCCGCCCATTTTAAATACAAGCACGGAAGTGATAAAGAATCCGGCCTAGAAGGATGGCTAAACAGATTAAAGGAAACACTTGAAAACAGGGATATCAATGCTGTTGATTTTGTCGAGCAGTTCAAATTAAACCTTTATTCTAAAGAGATTTATGTGTTTACACCTAAAGGAGACATTAAATCACTCCCTAAGGGTGCCACACCAATAGATTTTGCCTTTGCCATTCATACGGAAGTTGGTATGCGCTGCCGAGGAGCACGTGTAAATGGAAAACTAGTACCTCTTAGTCATGAGTTAAAGAGTGGCGATCAGGTTGAAGTGATTACATCCAATACCCAAAAACCTAAATTAAGCTGGTTGGATATTGCTCAAACCGCTCGCGCGAAATCTAAGATACGAACGGCCTTAAAAGACGAACAAAAGCAAATTGCCGCTGAAGGTAAAGAGATCTTAACACGTAAGCTACGCCATTTAAAGATTCAGCTTAATGAAAAAACAATCAACGAACTGGTTAATTTCTTTAAACTGAAAACCAGCCTCGATTTATTCTACAGAATCGGTAATGGCTCCATTGATAACCAGCAACTTAAAGAATATGTAACGCAGCGCAATAATGCCTTATATAGTTTCTTTAAAAACCGGTTGCGCAGATCTGCAACAAAGGGTGTTGATACCAATTTTCAGGAAGTTACAAATAAGTACGATCTCCTGGTATTTGGTAAAGAAGAAGATAAGCTTGACTATAAGTTGGCCAACTGTTGCCATCCCATACCGGGTGATAAGGTTTTTGGTTTTGTTACCGTAAATGAGGGTATTAAAGTACATAAGCAAAATTGTCCAAATGCCATAAGCATGCAATCACAGTATGCATATCGCGTCATGCCGGCTAAATGGATCGACTCTTCGCAACAGGAATATAAGGTTACACTTAAGATCACGGGCTTGGACAATATGGGCTTAGTCAATGAAGTGACAAGGGTGATATCGAACAGCATGCACGTAAATATCCATAGTATCAATATTGCAGGCGATGCCGGTGTCTTTGAAGGTAAGATTGCGATTAGTATTAAAAATAACACGCAACTTAAGAAATTAGTGAACAGACTCAAGAGTATTGAAGGAATTGATAAGGTGAAGCGACTCGATTAAATTTGTTTACAAATTGTTGATCTTTTTGAAAAACCACCCTAGAAATCATCCAATTAAAATGTAAATTTGCCTGTTATGAGTGCAGTTAAACGCGTAGAGAATCAAAAAAACCAGGAAATTGTAAAGAGCGTCTTTACGAAATTCCTTGAGAAAAATGGCCATAGAAAAACACCGGAACGCTATGCCATCCTGCAGGAAATCTATGATCACAATGATCACTTTGATATTGAATCACTCTACATTTACATGAAGAATAAAAACTATCGTGTAAGCCGTGCCACACTTTACAACACTATTGAATTACTATTGGAATGTGGTTTGGTACGCCGTCATCAATTTGGCCAAAAT
>JAAUYH010199631.1_pt1 | contig 19652 bp, 7 predicted proteins | sample 7278061 | NCBI WGS metagenome assembly JAAUYH01 (sample SAMN14350203, study PRJNA611818) | marine sediment metagenome | isolation source: surface marine sediment (0.6m) | place: French Polynesia: Moorea | collected 2018-08 | reverse complement strand
TAGGGTCGATAGATAAAGATCTCCACCGGTTTTTGCCCGGGAGGAGCATGCATCATCATGGCCTCACAACCGGTGGTTTTGACAAAGACATCAAAGCCCAAACCGTGAAACAAACCGGCCTTGAGGCGTTCGGTGCCCGATTTCCCCCGCGTGCCCCAGCCGCCGATACACAGGGGAATTCGATTGCGCGCCCGCTCTAATTGGCGTCGCTTGATATATCCCTGGCTGGTGAAGAAGACGGAGAGACCGCCGATAAAGAGCGCCAGAGCAGTTTGGCTATTTTGCGTCAGCGACGAGAAGTAGTCGAGATTGGCCTCAAACCAGTCGCGAAGCTCCTCTATGGAGCCAATAATGGCCAGCGCGCCCACAGCTAAGGCAGATCCATGACCTATTTCTCGACTGGGCGCCGATTCTCCGCTGAGAGCCTTCGATCTCTGCTCGATGGCGTGGGTGGGAAAGAGGCTGATGGCTGCTGGATTGAGCTTGACTGCGTCAACGTGGCCGTCATTGCCGATGTCGAGCTCGGGCTCAAGGCCATCGCTGGCGGCGGCTTCCACCTCTGAGCTCAGGGGATAATTGTGCAGACGAAAGTCGATGTGGTAGCGTTTATGAAATAGTTCGAGAAAATGGCCCCGTTCTTGCGCGGCCTGCGCTGAAATAGACGCATGTCTGAGCGCAGACAGGGCGGCATAGTTCCACGAAATCGATAGCCTCGCATACAGGCGGCGAAAGAATGAACGCGGGGGCACGATGGTCAAAAGCCCATAGCTCGAGCCGATACGCACCGACCGTCGCCGCCATAGTGGCAGGTCGAGCAGGTCATCGACGCAGGGCAAGTGACGGCCCCACGATCCCTCGCGTTCAGAAAATAAACGCTCTCCCGGCACCGTGGTTGCGGTCACTTCGTCGAGACGTCCCGGATGCGCCCGCAAGGGGCTGCGCAGACGACGACCGACGGTATGGACAAAGGCCTGCCGCTTGTTGGGCGCGGGATTGCGCAGCTCGTGCAGAATCCGCCACAGTCGCCGCCGCATGTGATCACCGCGCCATAGACGCAACGTGCGGCGCGCCACCGCGAGACCAATGCCCCAATCTTCCCGAGCCAAATCGGCCAATACCCGGGTCACTTTGCTCGGATCGCGGCACAGCGCGACCACTTCCTCGGGCAGACGCGAGAGCCGTACTTTGCGCGAACCACCGAGGGGAATAGAACGCACCAGGTCACCCAGCACTTGGGTAGCCCGGCGGCGCTCGGGCTCACTCTCGCGGACAATGGTCTCTGCCGCAGCCGCCGCGATCTCGGCGATCGCGGGCGGACAGCGACGATGCCGGCTGAGCGCCATCAGCGATGCGATCCAAGACGGCGCCATACTCTGCAGTTGTTCATCCTCACCCTGTTCCGCCAATTCACGCGCCAAGTCGGCCAGCTCTTCACAGGCGACCCGCAGTGGCAAGTGGTCGATATCGCTGGCCAGCATATCGACCACAATCGCGCTTGCGGCCTCACGCATGGCGATATCGCTGACGCTCACGGCCAACTGGCGCGCCGATATCACTGCTTGCGCGCGCACCTTGGCGCTCGCTTCCTCATGGCCATCAAGGCCACTCAGTCGACGCAAACGAGAAATCGCCTCCATGGGCGGCAACTCGACCAGAGCCGCCGCGATACCAATGCGCACATGCTCACTCGACTCGCGCCTGGCCACGCCGGCTGGCTCGTAGTCGACGAGCGGACTCATATCGGGAGGGGCAATGAGATCGTCGATCATGGCCAGGGCGCGACGCGCGGGCAGACGCGCCACGGCCAGCTCCATGGCGAGCCGACGAAGCAAAAAATCGCTTCGATCGCGATCTTCTTGCAGACATTCCCAAAGCAGCAACTCGCCGCGATCGGGGTTGATGTACAGGGCACATTCTAGCGCCTTGACCCGCACCCATGGATGCTCGTCGCGACTGGAGATGGCACTCGCCAGGGACTCGAGCACCTCGGCGTCCATTAACACACCGAGATCGTTGTGGTAAAAGTAGCCGTACAGACTGGTCAACCCCTCGCTAGCGGCGAGTCGCGTCTGCCAGCGTTCATTGCCCGTCAATACCCGGGCCCAAAAGCGTTCGGGCTCCCCAGCCATGGCGCGCAGGCTGGCCGAGGCACCTTCCCCGGGATCCCTCATGGCCGCATCAAAGGCGACTGCGGTGAAATACACCCCGATCTCGATGCATACGGCCAAACGCTGGCGCTCGTATTCATTGCGCTCGCGCAGGGTGTCCAGGTCCAAAAAGCGCTTGAGGGCGCGCAGATCACCGCGCAATTTGCGCGCATTCGTCACTGTCTGCGACAGATACTCGGCCATGAGCAGACGCTGCTCTTCTTGGTCATGGGCCTCGCGCATCAGCGCGCTGAACTCGTCGAAACGCCGTTCGAGAAATTGGCCATCGATCTCGAGTTGACGCACAGCTTGCTGACAACGCGCCACCAATAGCATCAGACGTTCGCTGGCGCTCGCCTGCGCAAGAGCCTCGGGTGTGGGCTCGAACTCGATAATGCGCATGGCCACTTCTTCGATGAGGTCGCGGCGCATGCGCTGTTGGATTGACGGCACGTGGGCGGCCACCAATTCCACGACCAAATCCCGATGAGGGGCCTTCCTGGGATCGAAGGTCTCGGCTTCCAGGCGGCGCCGATGCTTGCGCTTCTCGAATCCAGATAGTGTCAGTCGCCCCATGATCGAAATTCGATGAGCCGATCGAATCGGCGCTCGCTCGGAAGCATATCGCGCAAGCCGCGTCCAGCGACAATATCGTAGCGCAGTCCAGCAAAGATTATGTTACGCGATCCGAGAGGGCTGCCGATGTAGATGCGATCGGAAAACTCCAACACCAAGCGACCAAATAGGTTGGTCCATAGATTTAAATCGATCCCGATGGACAGGTCGTGACGCATGTAGCTGATGTCGCGATCGGCGTCGGCAAATCGGTATCCGGGGCGATAGCGCAGCCGATAACGCGGAATACCGGCATAGGGCCACGGCATAACGCCCTGTAATTCGAGGGCAATCCCCGCATGATCTACTGAGCTCAGGTCGGCATTGGTCACGGCATAGGCCGATGCATTCCAGCGCAGATCAACCAAGGGGCGCCAAAAGACGTTCACGTACGGGCGCACGGCAGCGCCGTGATCGCGACTGTAATCGTTGTAGATGAGTGGATCGATGGCATCGCCAAACGGCGTGCCTTCGTACGAAGCCAAGTCAGCCCAGGCGGAGAAACCCGGTTCCACGCCGACGCTCGGTCGGGGCAAGAACAGTCGCCCGAGGCGCAATCGTCCCCGCGCCGCCCATAGTCCACCATCCTCGGTCGCTTGGGTGAACAGACGTATATCGATATCCAAACGGCTGCGCCCCGGCAATTGCCGCGCCGCCATCGCAGCCTGAAATCCCAGCGCCGGTTCTGTGCCCGGATGCCAACGGAGAGAAGGTTGCACGCGAAACCAAAGCCGCCCCGGCAGCGCTTGCCGGCGCCATGCCAGGTATGCGCTGACGCGATGCTGCAGCGGTGCGTCGTCGACATCGCGCTCCACCAAATCGTCGCGCTGAACAGAAACGCCTGCCGACAGCGTCAACCATAGATTATTCGCCACTGACGACGGTACGTCGAGCCAGCGTTCTACACCGGCGCGAAGGTGCCAATGACGCTCACGGACGAGAGCAACCGGAGGTGGCCACGGCGCCTCCAATAACAGCCGCGCCAAGGCACTGTCTACGATCGGTGCCGTCTCTGCACTTGCGACGTCGCCGCCATCACCGTCGGGTTGGCTCTCCGCCATGAGCGGTTGCCCGCGGTCGGCCCGCCGCCACAGTCGAATCAACGCCTGACCGTCGCGGGCGTGCACGCGCACGTGATGCACGCCGGCTTCGGGTAAGTGCATCACGGCAATCACGGCCTGCGACAGGGATATGGAACTGATGCGATTGCCATTGGTAGCATCGTCTGTGGGCGTGTCCACCACCAGGGAATGGGTGCGGCGACCACTATCGGAAGAGGCCTCGATATCAACCTTCACCGGGGCATGGTCGCCATAGCGCCGGGCCTCAATGCGTACCGCAGTTGGTCCCAACACCACTGCCGTCACCGGGCGCTCTTGATCGGCCGCGTACAATCGCCCCGGTTTGGTGATGGAAATGGCCTCTTCGCTCGGTGTCTCAGACTGTTCGCGCACCGCGATAAAGCGGACGACAGCACGGCGAACGAGCCCATTTCCGGCTGCATCGCCAGTCACCTCGCCTGCCACGGGATCGCTACCTTGTGCAGCCCCGGGATACGAACTGTCTGGTTGTAACTGCACTTCAAGCTGATGTTTGCCGGGCGTCAACGAACGCGTATCCAACGTATGTACACGACCCATCGCCAGCCGGACCTGGTCCCGTGCTTGATTGTTTTGCCGCCAAGCCAAGCGGCAGTCGGCGTCCGTGACACTCTCGGGTGTAGCATGCGGCCGCACGCGCAGAATCTGGCACCAGGCTTCGATCCGGACGTTTGTCGGTGTCGAGACGTTGAGCGAAAGTATCGTCCCACGACCGGGCGATATCACGCTACTGTCGCTCGCACGCCAAGGTACCGCCATCAGCGCCCGCTGCAGCCGATCGGATGCAGCCAGCTCCAAACGCTCGCTGTCTGAGTAAACCTGTTCGTAACCAGCGTTGCTCTCTGTGCCGCGAATAAGCTCCCATTGGCTATGCACGGCAGCCAGGCGTAGGAGCCGCCTGAACGCGGGATGCTCCCACCGCGCTAACGCCGTGGTGACAAACCCGTAGGCAGTGGCAGCGATCACGGCTCTCGTGGCACGACTGTCTGAAGCGCTATGAGAGTCGGGAGCGGAAGCTCGAATAGCGGACTCGAGGACCGCCGCAGTCTCAAGTGCAATCGCCAGCGCGGGAATTTCTTCATACAGCGATAATAGTATCTGAGCCGCCGACCACCACTCTTGTCGCCGGCCGAAGTCGGATGCTCGCCAATAACGAACCAATGCCGATGTTGCGGATTGTGGCGATACTGGAGGGATTGGCCGCAGTAGCGGTAAGAAGCCGGGCTCCACGGCGGCCGGCATGGTGAGCGCTTGCGGCTGAAGGGGCAAGTACGCGCCAGGGGACCAGTTGTCCAGACGCTGCTTGAGTATTTGGCGCTGGACCCGCAGCTGTAGCGCACGCTCTGATTTACCATCTAGCTCGCCGTTTGTATTGGCGTATGGGTTGGCATACGAAAACATTTCATATGCGATGTCAAAACGATCTAGATCACTGCGGCCGTATACTCGTTCACCGATATCGAGCAGACGGTGGCCGCGACGCAACCATAGTTCGATGCGTTCGGGCTGCGCAATCAGCATTTGTGATAGTTGTGCAATCTCGGTGAGTGCGTGTTCCCACTCCGCCGAGCCCTCCGCGGGGATGTCAGTATCACTCGCCGGCCGATGAAGTTCTGTCTCTTGCTGCATCTGCCCCGAGGTGACTCCATCAAGACCTCGGGCGACCTCCCTAATTGGCGGGCTACCGCTATCGCGAACCTCGACTCTGGCCCACAGAGCCACGCCGGGATCCACGTCAAACCACAGCGCACCGACATCGGCGGGCAACCACATCGTGGTGCGTACCGCGGGGCTGAGCGCGGCCGTATCACCAAGGGGCAAGAGCGTCGGGTCTGCACGATCAGCGAGAAACGACACCGTGCGGCTATATCCAGTATCGGCGCGCACATGCACGCGTACTGCGGCAGGCTGCACTGCATCCAAAGAGCCACGAGGCGCCTCGGATGCCTCAGACGTTGCCGATGCTCGCTCGTCTCCTGGGAGATGCAGTCGACTCGCTCGCAGCGTGAGCCTAACCGGCATGCCTCGCTGGGCCGATGGGATAAGAAAGCGCCGCGAACGCCCCGCCGCAGCGGTCGGCCACATGTGGCGCAATCGCACTGGCGCAGAGGCTTCAGCTGGTGGCCAGGAAATAAAGGCCTTACTACCAGACGGAGCAAACACCGCTATATCGTGCTGGCCTGCAGCAATGGCCAAGGTGATGACTTCGACTTCATGTGCCATGCGCATCGGGAAACGCTCACCATCAACGGCGACAGTTACCGGGCCCGAGACCGATGACGGCATGGCCACGTACACCCGCATAAGCACGGGCCGTTCAACTTGGGCGCGATACGGCGGCAGATGCACTTTGCGTGCACGTCCGAGGGGGAGGGACCACAGCCAACGTCCGCCGCCGCGGATATCGGGATTGGCAGCCGTGTTGCCATCCCGACGACGGACATCAATATAGCGCGCCACCGGCCACCCCGGATTGTCCTCTCCCTTGTCGAGGTCTTGTTCATCGTTGGGACCGAGCAGACTGCCGACATCGTCGCTTCGATTGCTTGCGTCGCTCGCTTGAGAAGCAAAGCCAAATCCACCGCTGCCAATGCTCACTACACCTTGTCGGCCCGTGCGAGAGGGGCGCTGATCCAGCCGACGCCAGCGTCCACCGTCACGAGAACGCCACAACGCAGAGAAAATACGCTTGATGGCGGGATCCGTGGGCGACTGGCGCCATGCTCGCTGGGCTGCCGATCGGGCGAGATTCCGGCTTTCGCGATTGGGGTCGCCCGTGTAGCGAAGCGCTGCCAGTCGCGCGAGAACAATGGCCGGCGGCCGTCCACGGGTGCTGGTCAGAGAGCGCAAGACGTCTATCGCCCCTGCATCGGTTGCAATAATCGCCATCTCAAGAACTAAGGCCCAGGCCAATTGACTGCCAATTTCGGGCTGACCACGTCCAAAAATAGCTTCTTCCAAGGCAATACGTATTCGACTGTACAACGCTTCTGCCTCGCTTCGCTGAGACGTTGGGCCTTGCTGGGCCCCGCGCAAAAGTCCGCGAATGGTGACAATCTCGTGCGCTGCTCGCACCAGAGGAGGCAACGCGTTGACGGGCGCCCCCCGTCCCCCAGAAGAAGACGGCGACAGCGGCGGCGGCAGCGACGGCGGAAATTCCGCGGCGTTCGTTGAGTCGAGATTGCGCAGCAGTGCGTCGATCACGTCCCCTGCAGGCCCAGTAACGCCGCGCCGGGCGCGCCGGGCACGCGCAATCCAGTGTTCCGCAGTCGCCCGTTGCCTGAGCACGGCCAGTAATTGACCACGCCGTCGAATAACCCGGGCGCGTACAAGGACATCGCCCCCCGATATCGCAATGCGGTAGCGATGCAGTCCAGATTCTAGCGGAACGCGCATGCGAACAAGCGGTCCCGCCAAGGCGCCCTCGGTCGTCATCAGCGGCTGCCCGCGTGCCGCCACTGCTTGCGAAATCTGTGGACGATGCAGGTAGACGTGACGCGCGAGGGCTTGCGCTCGCGCCAGTTCGGTGCGCCCAGAGATGATCTGAATCTTGCGCACGGTGCCAGGTGCGTCAGATGACCAACTCGCGCGCATCTCTACCTCCAACATGCCCGGACCGGACAGTTCTGCAGTGTGTGACCACTCGGCCGCGGCCAGTTCCTCGCGCGCTTCAGGGACCAGTGCTTCTGTTTGCCCGTCTGTTTGCCCGTCTTTCTGCCCGACTGGCGTCACTCCGTCGGCCGACGCGTCTGCTGGGGTTGACCCACTTCGCATGGCCTGAATGGCAGCGCCGCCGATACGCAGCAGCCCATAGCGCCTGCCAGATGCCGGCTCCATGCCGGCATCCCCCTGCCGCGACAATGCGACCATCTTCGCCCCAGCCGCTATCTTCGCGGTCCAATCTCTCCTGCTAAAGTACGGCCAGCTAGGCTCGGACTCAGCATCGATCCGACGCAATGCAGAGGCCACGCGCCATGCTTGCATGGCATCGTGGATAAATGAATCCGCGGGAAAAGCACGGGCCATGAGCTGTTCCAATTCACGATCCACGGCCAGTGCGAATGCCAGCGCTGAGCTGGCGGCAACTCTGGGCAGTGCCGGCGTATCGCGATACACTGATGGTGCTGCAGGGACGATATCATGTTGTCCTGCGATATCATCACCGCTGCCCGCCTCCTCGACGATGTCCCGCGCGATCCAACGCACCATGTCGCCCCGAACTTGCTCCCATTGGCGACTGTCGGCAACAAATAGCGGCTCTTCCACCACGACCGTCATGGCTACAGGCGCCGATACGTACCAGATATCGCTGCGCCCCGGTGGCTGGGATAACAACCATTCGCCACCGACCTCGGTCGTGGTGGGCTCCTCAATCACGCCGTCCGTGTGTGCTGGCGCCCCAGATGCCGAGCCGATGATGCGGACAGCATGTATGGGGATTGTCGGCCCGTAGTACATTGCCGAATTCCCCGTCCCGCTTGCGCCACCTTGCTGGCCCTCGGGCAATGCTGGCGTCACGGGTTGCCTATGAGCGACATCAATGCGTCGTACCCTCACCAGCTCTAGGGGCTCCAGCAACAGTGCCATCCCACGATCAGGCCCAATTGTTATAGGCCCAGTCACGATACTGGTACCTTTTGTTACGTGGGGAACGCGCGGACGCACATCATCGCTTGACACCGGATAGTTGACCTGTCGCAGACGCCAACGCAAATCTTCTACGGTGACGGCTCCCAACACTTCCGGGACAATACTGAGTGCAAGCACGAGTGCACATACAATCATTGCGCCTCCATGCCTCAGCCCCATCGATCGCCCCATGGTCATCCTCACTTGCCGCCGCCCCCCCTTATACGACTGCGACTGTGCTCGTTGCTCCTGCGGCCCTTACTAGCCCCGTCAATCGGCGCTAGCACCGCAGCGCGCGCGGCGCTTGATTTTCCCGGTGTCATCAACGTACCGAGCTCCTCCGATTCCGGCACCCAAGGAGCATCGAAACGCCACTGCAGCATGCGCTCCTCGGGGGCTGCGGGTTTCACTGTGGCAAAGAAGCGCAACCACAGACGCTTTTGGCCCGCACGCAAGGAAAATCCGATGCGATGGGTCCCTGCAACGAGGTCGCGGCCCAACGGAATGGTCAGCGTGCGGGCATACCCCACACTTTCATGAGACCGTTCGGCAAATACAGCCGCACGCCGGTGTGTCGCCGCCGGCAGCGACATATCGCGCTCGGCCACCGTGATGCGATCGAGCGCAACCCCTCGTACTCGATCGGGACGGCCACCGCCGATCACGGCCCGTATCACAGTATCTTCGCTAGCCGCAGGGTCCGCGGCATAGGCCACGACGTGTACGTAGACCGTATCCGCCGCCGGCTTGCGCACAGCCAGCTCGATCCCCTTCGAGGCAGTGAGCGCATAGACTGTACGGGTACGCCACAGTTGATTGGCCGCAGCAGTAGCCGGCGATATATCCGCAGGGGGGCGATCGATGGTAAAGGACGGTCGGGATGGGTCTGCACGACGCCCGATGCCAGCACCGACATCGTCGGATTCTATATTGAGCGCCAATTCGTAGATACCGGGTTCGATCCGAGGCAGCGAAATGGTGCCGCGAGTAACGCCAAACTGTCCTCGCAACCGCGCCGTACCATCTAGAGCGATCGAAAAACCACGACCGAGTTGGTTTTCGCCAACCGCATACCGCAGGCGCGGCCGAGTCGGGGCGGCAAAACGCAGCCGGAGCGGACGGCCAGGCTCTACCTGGGTGACGGTACCAGACGGCCACCTGCCGGCAATATCCATCGTCTGGGCCCGCGGCACCGGATCCAATATCGCATGGCGTTCCGGCTGTCCCTGCGGAGTCAAGGCCGCGCTGTGACGCGCGCCGCGCCGCGTGCGTGGTCGTGCAACCTTGCGCTCTGGTGCGGGATCCAATCTCACTTGCGCAACCAGCTCCATGCGCTGCTCGGCGTTGAGCAACTCGAGCGCATTGGCGGGAGCCGCGTGAAACCACTGTCGCCGATCGCGCGGCGCATAGCGCCAGCGCTGGCCCTCAAGGGCAAGATCTCGATACGGCGCTTGATATGCCTCAGAACCACTCAAAAAGCGATAGATGCGGACGGCGGCATCGTGCTCACTGCGAATTTGCACGAGTGCAGTGCCGTCGGGGACTACGAGCCGAATACCGATCGCCTCGGTCACGCCAATAGGCTCGGAATGCGGGCGCTCCAAGCGCTCAAATGGCGCATAGGGCACCTCGATCTGGTGCTGCTCCACAGTGATGGTTTGTCCCTCTTGGTCTACGAAGGCAATTTCCACCGTCGATGCATACATTTGCCGCGCTCGCGCCCACGGTGGCTCGGGCACCTGCAGGCGGATGTCCACCCGCAGGATGCGCGTGACCGCATCATCGGGGAAAAAGATCCCCGCCTGAACTGGCGGTGCATGTTCCCCAGTTGCATATACGACCATGCGGCGTTCATCGGCGATCAATCGCCGCATCCCCTCGCCCCGGGCCACGTATGGAAGCGCACCAAATTGAGACATCGGCGGACCACTGACGTCGATGCGGACAGGGTGGTCCGCGTTGCTGTACAGACGCAGGCTGTGCAGACCGGGTGGCAATTCCAGCCGTCGGCTGATGCGAACGCCCGGCTCTGGAACTTGCCAGCGCCATACCGGCCGCCGCCCAGTCGTCGTCACCGCCATCATTTCGATCTGATTGCCAGCCTCCCCCGCTGCCGCATTCTGCCTCCCGACATCTCGGCCGTCACTGGAGGACGCGGGCCCGATGGCGCTCCCACGCTGTTGGTTATCGTCATCGTTTTCGCCTTCGCTTTCGTCATCGTTTTCACCTTCGATGTCGGGCGGCGGCGGCGGCGGTAAGCCCTCGAGTTCAAAGCGCAGCCGAGTAGGCCCAATCACGTTGAGGGCGATAGCGCGATGGCGCTCAAGCAAGAGCCCTTCCTTGGCCTTTAATTCATCGAGGGATAGGCGAAACCCAGTGTACCAAATACTCTGGTTGTGAAAATCGACCCCAGCTTCTCCCGCCGGAGCCATGCGCACAAACCTATGGCTGAGGCGCTGCATTTGCTCGGTGTCCGACAGTAACGCCCAAGGAGCATAGGTACTGCGCCCCACGAGATGATCGGCCTCGGCCGTCTCCAGGAGACGAGCACGACGACGGCGCTGCTCTTCTGTGCGAGCGACGCGCTGATACACACGTACAAGCGCCTTTTGCGGTTCGCCCGCCAAGCGAATATGGAGGCTGGCCTCCATGGGAATGTCGGCGGGCAAATGCACAATGAGTACTCGATCGTCGGTCAGTTCCATATCCATGCGGCTGGTGAAAGCATTCTCCTCAAGCCAGACGTTCTCTCGCAGGTCAAACTTGCTCTGCCGAGAATCGATCTGGGCTTCATGGTGCCAAATTCGCCGTTCGCCATGGTGCAGTTCCAAGATCAGACGATAGCTCGTCGTACGGCGGGGATCGTACTGTTCGATACCGTCCAATACCGCATGACTGATGAGTTTGAGCACAGTTTCAGTGCCGGCAAGCTCGAATTCCGGCCCGCTCTCGTGGCGAACGACGTGATAGGAGATGCGTTCTGCGGCAATGATTTTGCGCTCGACCGGCGATATTGGCACGCCCACTTGGTAGATTACCCAGGCGCTCATGCCCAGAAAAAATGCTACTGTGGCGAGCGGCACCACATGTATCGCGATACGACGGAGGTACATGTCACTACCTAATCCGCTCAGGGCGTGGGCAATCCCTGCCATACGAGGACGCCACATCGACGCAGAAACCGCGCGGCCCGCTGTCCATAGGCGCCGAGTTCGTGGGCACTCAGACTCGAACAGGTCTTTTCGGCCAACGGGTGAATGACAACGAAAGCGCGAAATGCTTGATTGCGTCGGGATACTTGAATGCGCATCACTGGAAGGCCAATCTGCTCGCTCCACAGGCCGTCGATGCGCACTCGTGTATCGGTACGCATCGCACGAGCCAATGCCCGCAATAGATGAATATCGCCAGTTGCCGCATAGCGCTGGGCCAACGCAATCAACTCCATACCTCGCTCTCTCACTTTGTCGCCCTGGATACGCGCCGGTCGAGCTCGGCGCGTTTGCGTTGCCGCGGATTGTTCCCTGTCTGGTGCGGCCATGATTTGCGCCAGATTGCCATCGCTGAACGTGAGTCGAGCTCGGCGGAACTGCTCTTCGTATCGCGACCGCGAAGCCGGACGATAGCGCTCGCGCACTGATTCGGACAGCCAAATTAATGCACTATCAACTTCACCAAAACTGCGCGAAAACGATATTTGAGGAGTCCCCTGCCCCGACAACGAAGTGAATTCCCCCGCGCCATCGGCATAGCGCATCGAATCGGCTAACCAACCCAAGGGGCCCTCCGGCGTCAGCATGGCCTGCAACCTGGCGGGGATCTGGCGCTCTTGCATCACTGGAGGGCCCAGTCCGATGATCAAGTCCTGCTCCACTGGGCGCCAACCGGCAAACCCTCGTACTTGCACAATAAGGGCATTGTCCTTGCGCACAGTGGCGGATGAGTCCTCAGACGCGACCGTGTCTCCGTTATGTCCAGCAAATTCCACAAATAGCGCGCGATGGATTGCTTGATGCAACGCTTGAAACGGTGTTACCGGATTGCCAATGCTGGTCGGATCAAGTCGCATACCGGGCCCAATCAATTTTTCGTCGGGATTGATCAGTAGTATAGCGCCACGCGCGGCCCGCCACAGTTCTGTCGCCATGCGAAATGTGCCCGACTCTCGCTGGGGCCGAGGTACTTGCACCGCAATGGGGTCTACTTCTCCAGTACGCACGACCAACAGTCCCAACGGATACTCGGTTGAAGTCTGACGCTGAGCCAACACCAAGCAGCCCGTGGCGGATTCGGCCTCATCTGGTTTGACGTCGTCGGCCTCCGTAGCATCGATACCGGTCGTACGAGGCCCGACACAGTCGGGCAAATACGTAAGCCGATACGCAACTAGCTCGGCCAGGCGCGCAATCCAGGGCCGCAGCTCAGCTCTGCCTCGCAGTAGCGTATCCGCCACCAATTTTTCGATAAAGCGCAACTCGGTCTCCGACGGTAGCACCAGTCTTCGCGATTGTGGATCGAGGAAATCGTCGGAAGCTTCGACGAAACGACCGGCGAAACGCTCGATGTCTACGCCGGCTTCGACGGCAACATCGGCTCCCTCGAGCTGCAGTTGTTGCCAAACGGAAACCGGATGAATGCGCAAGACCGACGGCGCGCGATCGTCGCGCCAGCTGGTTTCGCCCTCAGGCGGCATATCCCAGGTGAGTTGGACCTCTTCGGGCCATAGACGACGCAAATCTACGTCGGCTGGTAGCGTATGTTTGAGATGCAACACCGGTTGCTCGCGCGGAGCAAAGCCGTCACTGCGCAGCTGGATGACCGATGCGGAACGCAATTGCCTGTACGCAACCCGCATCGTCGCCCGTGGATGAATCAGTGCATTAGCCGATGTGGAATCATCGGCATCGAGGCCGCTGACCAAAATCCCGCGGCACGAAATTGCCCGACAAATCGGAACGGCCGCCAGCGCGATAGGGGCGTCGCGCAGAGGAGCCGGCACTGCGATATACGGCCCTTTGGCACCGGGAAAGAGGATGGCGCTATCCCATCCGGTTTGCAGCGCGAGGCGCTCTTCCCATTCGATGAGGGCATAGGCACGACCGCCGCCTTGAAAACCGCGTTTGAGTGGCCTGAGCGACAGTCCCAAGGAACGGGCTCGGGCTTGTAAATCACTCAACTTGCCGTCCCCCACCAACCAGCGGTCAATACGACGCCATAGCGCGGCATAGTCGCGCAAAACCCGGCTGCTACGCCCCTCCCGCAAGCTCTCCGTGGCCGCATTGCGCACCCGAGCTTGCGCCACCGCGGCCGCACCGAGAGGTTCGCCGAGCAGCATCCGGGTTACCGTATACCTGCGCTCGCGGATCTCGGCATCGGGCTTGGGTTTGGGCGCCAATTCCTCCAACGTGTAACCGATAAGCGAGCCGACGATGAAAGCGAAGAACGATACCTGCGCAGTGGGCAGAAGCACTCGACCAATTTTCCGATAGTTGAGCATCTTCACCGCAATGAGGCTGGTGAGTACGTAGCCAAAGCCAAAAAAGTCAGTTACCGCTAGATCAGGCCAGCGCAAGTACAATGTCCATCCCCCGATATACTTGAGCAAGAAACCCACAAAGAAGACCAGGGTAATTTTGCGCGGTCCCTCCAGATTGAGGGTGCGGATGACCGGCAGCATCGTGAATGCGCGAGTGGCCGCAAATAGCACCATCGCCTCTATGAGTGTTATTACGACGGCTTTCGGCGTGAACCACGACAGCGCCATGAGGGATGGAACCAAAATGCCGTTGTAATCCCAACCATACAAGACATTGTAGCGCGCGGCAATGAATGTCCCGCACAGCAGGATGATATATGCCTTGGGGCTCCCCAAGAAATCCAGGGCCACGTTTTCGTAAGTCAGCGCCAAGTTGGCGAAGGATAAGTTCGTATACGGCAGTAGCACCAGGGCCAATAGCGCATAGGTCGCCGAGGTCGGTACCGCTACTTGCAAGAGCCCTCGCACCAACCCCAATTTCCAAAACATGTTGGCGGTTAGGGGAATCAGCACCAGTCCTATGCTGTAGAAGTCGAGATCCGTGTAAAATTCGGTGCCAAACTCGGCGTCTGTCCAACGCAGAATCCCCGGCAATAGCCAAATCTGGCTATTTTGCCGCACAGCTACACTGATGAGTACAATGAGAAGAAATCGCTCGCGCCCGAAAAACGGACTCCATACTTGAATTCGCGCTATCCATTCGGAGATTATGCGCACCAAGAGATACGTGATGATGGACTCAAAACCCACGGCCAGTGCCGATACGGGTTGAATAATGGCCACCGACGCCAGGTAGCCGGGGACGACGAGGCCAACAAATACCCAGCCAAACGCCTCGGTCAAAAAGACCAAGAATCCCATGCCGACGAGCACCGCCAACAAGATGGACTGATCCAGACCGCGTGGCGGCAATATTTGCAGGATGCCGTCTTCGAACATCGAGCTATACCAATCGATCTATGCGGTGTCGTATTTAACTTCTGCTAACGCTTCATCGAGCTCACTGTTTATACTGTCACCGTCTGGGTCTTGCGTACCCTCGTCGCGGTGCTGATGCAGTGGTTCGATGGTGTTGGTACGCCGCCGCTGTGACCGAGCCCAAATGGATTCGGCGCTCAATTCATCGGCCGGCTTGTCATAGGCCCCCGTGCCAATGGCCTCAGCCAATTCACTGCCGAGCCGAGCCCTGAACCGAGCTCCTCGTTCTGTGGCAATTTGCGTCACGTATTTGCTATCGATTCCGGCTCGATGCTCTGCGGCGAGCGCCTCCTCCAGACGAATTTCGCCTTCACTGCGCCGAGAGACCGTCAGTACGAGATGAGCGAGACCACTATTATTACCGCCAGCGCCCTCATCCATCAGAACCGATGCCGACAGTGTCGACAGCGTGATTCGATAGTGCTCGCGGCCTTCACTGTTGGATTGGCAGTGTATATCTACCGATGCTTTGCCTCCCTCGATCAGAGCCAAAACCGTGTCGTGGGTGGCGTCTTCGTCCTGCTCCGTCAGTACCGTCAGCAGGTCCAACAAGTCAGCGTTCTCAGGTCCATCGACGTCAAACGTGGCCAAGAACCGCCGCATCGCGGTATTGACATATTCCACCTGGCCCCATAGCGTCGCGACCAATACGCCCACAGGGAGCGAATTAAACATCTGTGCCAGACTGCGCTGCTCGTGCGAGAAGTATTGCATTGTGCTGCGAGCTTTTTGAATGGGCTGAAGCAAGAACCCCTCGCGACGAGACGTGCGCACCGCCAATAGCCGGCGAATACGACGACGTTCGAGCGTGAGTGTAAGCTGGCGAGCAAACGTGTCGATCACCTCCATCGTCGACGATGACACCTCCTGGTCGCAGGGAAAGTTCAGTACCCAAATGCCGAGGATACGGTTGAATGAGGACAGCGGCACGAGCAGAGTTTTTTGTTCAAGTTCGCGCTTCATGAAGCGATCGCTCCACACCGCCTGATGCGACATAAATGCGCTCTTGTAGGGCTCGCGGCCGATATCTCGCCGCATTTCGTCAATCATCTCCGGTTCGGTATGAAGTGCGAGGGTAAAGCGCAAATGCCATCGCCCCTCGGGCAATTCACCGAGAAGCGCACTGTCGCAGCGAATAAAGGCCCGGCTGGCGCGGGAAAACCGCAGCCACAGCGCATTCAATGCATCTTCTTCGCCATCTACATCCGCCAATTCTAAGCGCCGCGACGCCCATGCCGTCAGTTCTATTAGCTCGCGCTGGACGTTGTAACGTTCGGTCAACCAGCTGAAAAAGGCCGCCAGCCCCACTGCCCCCATCAGTCCACTGCCACCGAGGCGGACAATTCCCCCCGTGAACAAAAGGTAATCCAGAAGAACAATGCCGATACACAGACTGCCGAGGAACGTCATCGCTCCCCGAACACCAAGCCTGGGGAGCGTAACCAAGCAAACCAAAACCAGCCCCAACCTAAGTAACCAGGTTGCCCACGGTGGCATAGGGGCCCAAACCGCATCGTTGGCAAGACCCCGCATCGCATAGGCATGCACTTCGGCGGGCGACATTGCGCCGATGGGTGTGGCAACCTGTGGAGCGAAGCGCTCACCGCGCAGTCCCACAATGACGATACGATCTCGAAATGTCTGCCCCGGGATCTCACCAGAGGAAATTCGATGGGCGGGCACTGTGGGCAAAGAGTGCATTCCACCGAGATAGCGCACCCAAAGACGCTCCTCGGTGGGAACTGGCAACCCCGCAGCCGCGATGATGTCGGCGGTTACCGCGTGCTCTGATGAACCGCTATGCAGGGATACAAATTCCACTCCCCGGTATGGCCCTACCCCTAACTCAGGCTGGCCCAGTCCGGGATTCGGCGAGGGAAGAACCAGGCGTTTTTGCTCAAGCCCTCGCTGCAACGCCGGGGTGAGAACATACGGCACTTGCTCGGCCACGACGCGTGGCCCGGGCTCTAGCAGGCCGACGACGCGGGGATTTTCGGCCAAAATCGACTCGAGCATGGACTCGTAACGGCGCCATCGCCAAGGCGGAGGCCCCCACGATTGTGCCGTATGCTCGTCGATAGAGACGAATACAACCGGGTCGCGACTGTTCGCTGCCGGTTCCAGGCGATAGTATACATAGCGTAGATGACTATCCCCTTGCGTGAACAGCGCCGCCCGTTCGCATAGGAGTAATAAGAGTAAGACTCCGAGCAGCACGAGCAGAACTTGCCTGCCGTGGGTGATGGCACCGCGGAGGACCGGCCTTCTCGCTCCGTGACCTGCGCCAGCAAATACCCGGTTAGTACGACTCATGGTTCAGGAAAATGCTAAGGGGAAAAGTATACTCGACTTTCCACAAATACTGGGCAGGACTTACGTGTGTTCCCTGACTATTAGGGACGCAAATGTTGCAAATATTTTCCCCAGGCATCTCCAACTGGAACGAACATGTGGGATCCTGCAAAAAAAAGTAGGGAACTACCTGGTGGCACTCGCCGCACTTCCGCCTTCTACTGCCTGATCGCACCTCTTTATAGTGATGGGAGATGTGCGTGGTCAACGCCAGTGTAATCATGCCCTCGTCTCCCATCGCAACGACAACGGAACGACATCGAAGATGCCCCGTTATTGTGACGAGAATAACAGCAACACTTCCATGAACTTTGGCTTGGCACCAAGAGTGCATCCGTGGTGGCAATTATTGGCAGTGCTGTAAATTATCACTGGCCTAGGCAGCGGGATAACAGTAACCTGTGATGATGACCCGAGGTCATTCATTAATTGACCGCGGGTCATTGAACTTAGGAGTATAGGCATCCATGGCATTAGAACGGCAACAACGGGCGCGACGCGAACAAGATAAGCAGCTACGACGACAAGACATTCTCCGAGCCGCGACCACGTTGCTGGCAACCCGTCGCTATCCCGAAATCAAGATGATCGACATCGCCCGGGAAGCAAACCTAGCCAAAGGAACGGTCTTCCTGTATTTCCCCACCAAAGAGTCGTTGTTCTTGGTGCTACTAACCGAAATGCTGCGCGATTGGTTGAGTGTCATCAACGACGCTCTCGACAATGCCCGCGGTCGTTGGACTACCAACCGAGTGGCGAGGATTTTTGCTGAAACCCTGACCCCGCGCGACTCGCTGACCCGTCTGCTCACCCTGGTATCCAGCGTTCTGGAGTACAATGTCGACGAAGATCGAGTCGCGGATTTTAAGCACACGCTAATCGGCCTACTCGCGCCCACCGGCGCCCGTGTGGAACGACGATTGTCGTTTTTATCTTCCGGAGAAGGTACGCGAATCCTGATGAATATCTATGCCATCATCGTCGGCGTACGACAACTTTGCGATCCGGGCCCCACGGCAAACGCGGTATTGCAAAAGCCCGAGTTGGCCGTTCTGCAGATGGATTTTGGCACCGAATTACGCACGACGTTGAGCGCGTTTCTGCGCGGCAGAGAAGTCATGAGTGCCAAGAGCTTGGCGTCGTAGATGGAGCGGCTATGAGTCACTCGTAAACTCTGCTGTTTCATCGATGATAAGACGTCTGGGAGCTCGATTGGCAAACACCGTTGCCAACCCATCCGGTTCTTTTCCCCTGCGCCAGCGCCGCATGCGCACGACATAGGTCTCGCCGCGGATGAGGGGCCAATGTTCGTCCTTCGAGCGATAATCTTGTGCGCCATAAGGGCCCCTTTCACCGGGGAGCAACAGCCGTGCAGAAGGGGTATCGCTGCCAGGATCGTAGATCAGCCATCCGTCGGAGAGATCGTCGAGCGGCTCGCGCACTTGAAACACCACGTACCGCGCGCGCTCCGCACGAGAGGGAGGTTCCGCCCCCTCCGGCAGTACTGTGATGGCACCCATGACAAATCCAGGGCCCGCGTGCCAATCGCCCAGGTGCGACGGACGATGCGACGAAAAATGCGCCGCGCTCACCGCCGGCAAGCGGGCAATGTTGTCCGCTCGCCAATACCACGCACCATCTTTACCAATCGTCCATGCCCCCCACACGAGGACTCTCTCGCCTGCTGGCAGTGTAGCGAGTGCGCGCTGTGCCCGAGTATTTTCTGCCTGACCAAGACGGATTGCCAATCCACCACTACCTTGGGTCTCATCAATGAGCCATCTCCCCGCCCACGAACTCGACCGCTCATCCGTGGGCAACGCAGTGTCCACAAACGAACCGCCTGCATGTCCGCTCATATCGCCCTCGCCGGCGGAAGCGGCAGTCTGATCGATCTCTGCCGACAAATGGCCAAATACCAGCCCTTTCTGTCCGCGTCGGGCCAAAAATCGACCTCGCTCAATCACTGCCTCCCATGCGGGTACAGCGCCTAATGTTCGCAACGTGTGGGGCTCATCGAGCTGGATCCGCTGACGCGGAACCAGCGACGATGCCGACTCGACCTCAGTCCATGTCGACGCCCGTACCTCTGGTGTGGTGACTTCGCCCTCGACGGCGTGCCCTGGCACCGCTTGCCCTTCGCTCTCTTGATCACCGGGCACTGAGGATGAGCCCCCCCCCTCAGTCATGCTGCTACCACCCCGTTCGGCGCACGATATACTCCCTATCGCAAGGCACCCGATGATGAGTGCCAAGCGATTTCTAACGCGTGTGCCCATCACCATCAAGCAACCG
>JAAUYH010069652.1_pt1 | contig 19661 bp, 22 predicted proteins | sample 7278061 | NCBI WGS metagenome assembly JAAUYH01 (sample SAMN14350203, study PRJNA611818) | marine sediment metagenome | isolation source: surface marine sediment (0.6m) | place: French Polynesia: Moorea | collected 2018-08 | reverse complement strand
CTTAGGTATGGAAGTAATGCACGAGCGTAACGCTCACAACTTCCCCTTAGACTTGGCTGCAGGTGAAGTAGCTCCCGTTGCTGTAAGCGCTCCTGTAATCAACGGTTAATAAATTGAATAGTCAGTTAAGTAGATAATTACAACGTAATTAATTACTTAATGTAGAAAATCACTCTCCAGTAATGGGGGTGATTTTTTGCATTGCATAATTGCCCAATGCTCAAATAATGCGTTAGAACCATGAATTATCAAGAAAGTAAGTTATTAACTTTCAATCTGATTGAAAATGTTATTTAGTCATATTTTTAGCAAAGTATGTGTTACGTATTTGGCAGTTAAAACCGCTCTTTATTCTTATAAAAAAAGTGTTTCGCGCCGTTTTACGGCGCGAAACACATCATATTATTAGTGATATTTTTTACTATTTAATACTCAGACAATTTTAAATTTGATTTTTCCGTCGGGGGGATTTGAATTTTTTAACTTCAGTTAGCGAAATTCCCCCACTAAATCTGTACAAGGCTAAACGTTGGGGGCGACTCCCTGGCTTTAGGCATCCATCTAGCTAGAGAAGCCGCTAAATTGACAATAAATCAATTGCTATATCGCGCAAACAATGACCCTTGTACAATTCAGAAATATTGGCTAAATCCAAGGTATGCTGAACTTTGCGCTGTTTTAGAGGATTATCCCAACCATCCCCAAACATTACCACTGTTGCACAATAGAGCAGAAAATGACCCAGATGAGAAGTTACAGGAATTTTCTCAGAAGAAGTTAAAAGAAATAATAAGTTGAACAAGTCTTTTTGTCGGAAAATTTGACACAATATCCCGCAATTTAACTGCTTGCTCGGCGCGTCACTGAGATTCTGAGCATTCGTTACTAATCTTTTAGATTATGCTTATCGATGATTTTTTTATTCTCAGGCTTCTTAAGCCAGTCGGTGATCGCCTCTTGCAATGAGTCACTGAGGTTAGTGTCCTTGAGTGTCACCACTGCACGAAAAATTTTATTCAGTTCCGCAGGAATGTAACCCCTAATTTCTTTTTTCTCACTCATCGCAATGCAGCACGCAACGGCTTAATTGTGCCACAGCATAAAAGATTATTTGTATTTACGCGCAAGCGCGTAAGCGCGTTCGCGCGTTACAATGTATGTGTAGCATTGCACAAATAGCTTATGCAACAAGCTTATACAACGACACAAAAAACCACAGTAGGCACTGCCGGAAAGTGGTTAATGCGAAATCCCGACAAAATAATACTTTCCTCTCAAGATGTCGAAGAACCGCCCCCAAGAGAGCAGATCAAACATTTGTTAATTGGCTCTTCCAAAACCGTAAGCAGCACAATTCATTATTTACAGTTAATAGGTTACGCACAGGTGGGTGACTGGAGTCCCTTGCTACCGACTTCTAACCCTGGGGAAGTAATGAGTATTTTATGCAGATATATCATCGTGCATTAACGAGGGTCATAAGTCTCGCGCTTACGACATTAGAGAAGAAGTCTTCAAGTCTAAAACTTTCAGTTTTTACTGGTGCAACTAAGCTAATCAAAAAAAATCATTATGTTCCAATGTATTTTCTATCTACCAGACGACAAATCAGCCATTCCAATGAGCTGCGAAATTGTTCCGAGAACTGGTGACCGTGTTTTAATTGACAATCGCATATCCGGGAAAGTCAAAGATGTCTGCTTTGAGACTTCCATTGAGCGATCTATAAAAGTGGGCGAAAGATTTTTCGAGGATAGAGACTGGAGCTATCATATTTACTTAGCCGCCATTCCCAATACCCAATAACTAATCCCCCGAGCAACCAACAGACCAGAGGGGATTTGTATTTTTGCGGTCTCCAGGGGGCGTTATTTATGCAGAAACCCTTAAGCGAAGGAAGAAGTTTCCCAACACACGGAGCGAACTGACTGCAGACACAACATAGACGAAGAGGCTAAGCCGTCGCCATGAAGGCTCTGGGGTTAGAGTCTGCGGCATCGGCGGAGCCTCTGACCTGCAGTCACGCTGCGCTAATAAACCCGTTTGCTCCAGGAAGAACTGTCGGTTTTAGATTTTCTGTTAAGCTTAATTCTTTCCTCTTCCCGCTTCCTTTCGCCGGAGGCGATAAAGAAGAATCCGGAATTCAACCGGCACTTAATTTATAAGAATATTTAGATACAAAATTCTACAACATATTATTTGCACACTCCGGGTAAAAACATAAAATTTATACTTCTAATATAAAAATCTGTTAATTATTCTATGTTAGCAATATGCTTGATTTTACACGCTTATAACTTGGCTTAAAGTAGCTTTGAGCAGTTTCTAAATGCCATGAAGGATGTTGAAGGATGGTGAAGTGAGGTGAAGTTTATTATTTATGTGAAATGATTATTGTATAAATATTTCTCAAAGTCAACTACCTATATGCATATATGCATGTATTTTTTTAGTCAAGACAAAAAAAGTTTTATAAAAACTTTTAAAAGCTAATTTAAGTATTTTTGCTTTCGTATTAATATCTCCAAAAGTAAGCTTCGTATTTATTCGTATGAAAGTAAAAGTAAAACTATGAAAACGAAAAATAAATTCGCTTAGTATATTTGACTTGATTGAGTTATATATTCTATTTAAGACGATTTGTCAATAGTCTAAACAAAAAAATATCCGGGTGGATGATATCCAAATCATATCCGGTTTACAGTTGTATGAGTTTTGAGGTTTTGATTTAATCTTCTTTAATAGATTTGCAAAATTTACTTTAAATTTTGCAAGATTGTTACCCTGAAAATTAAAGTATTAGTAATATTTACCAGAGAAAAATATGAGAAGTAAAAGTAATAAATTTAGGAAAACTTTAGGGTATTTAGCTAACCAGTTTAAATATCAATTTGTTGGTTCATTTACGACTGCTTTTGCAATTGTCAATCATCCTTCTCCTGCAAATGCCCAATTGTTTAAATCAGCTCAAAGTGCAATGAAATGCATTGTAGACCAAGCCAAGACAGGTAATACAACAGGTGCAATATTTACTAACTTACCAGTCATTATTTTTACTGCTCTAACATTGGTTATATTCGGATATTTCTTATACACAATTGCCACGGCTATTTCAGCCTACGGAAATGGTCAAGAGGTGACACACGTCATCCAACAGCCCTTAATTACTTTCATCTTTGTTGTACTTATTATGGTCTTTCAAAATCTTATGTTCGGTAGTGGGGGCTGTTCCGCTGGTACAACTAATTAATAGAGTTTTTATTACTAATCTAATTTTGTGAGGAGATATAAATATCAAAAAAATCAATCAATCTTTAGGTGAGAGCCCAAGAATAGGACCTTTATCTGGAAAACAATTTGCAATATTTGCTGGGATATTTTGTGTAATTGTCGGTATTCTTAATCTTGTTATTGGATTAAGTTGGTTTCTCGGAATATCTACTGCATTATGGATAGGAATTAGTGCAGCACTTTTATCAGGAGAAAAACCACACAGATTTTGGTCGAAAATTTATCCCATAAAACCTAAATGGGTGAGAGGACATGTAAACTTTTCTTCTTCTTTTGAAAAAAAGAGGTTAGGTAAAAGGAGAGTTAAAGTGAGTCGAAAAACTACTAAAACTTTAAATCCTTTTGAAGACTGTGTAGACCTTTTAACTTTACTACGCATCGAACAAGAGTCTAATAAGTTAGGTGCTTATTTATTAAGCAAGAAAAATATACATGACAGTGATTCTTTTGAATTAATTTTTGGGTATAGTTGCCGTGGTGTTCACCCTATTTTTAATTCTGAACAGCAACTAGAAGCGGCAATCAAATCATTTGAAAGTGGATTGAAAGATATTCCTCAGTCAGAGCGTTTTATATTTAGATGGAGTTCTTTTTGTGATGATAATGATAAAAAAGAATATTTGTTTAAAAGATTAAATAATCCTGTATCTTCTGAGTCAGAATTTCTTGATTGGAGTAACCTTGCTCGCGTTCAAAAATTAACTCGTGACAAATCAAGAAAAAAAGTATCTCTGAACATTTATTGCAGTTTTACAGTTACAAATAATGACTTAGAATCAGCAGATAATTTAGACAAATTAATTTCAAAAATTGGGAAGTTTTTGACAAGGCGTTTTACTAAATCAGGCGTAAATAAGATAACTGAAAAACGTTTGATTCAAATTTTTAATAAAGCGTTTGATAGAGCAATGAGATACCAACAGATATTATCTGAAATGGGTCTATCTCCCCAATTAAAATCAGAGCAAGATTTATGGAAAGAACTCTGTGAAAGAATTGGAGCAAATGAAGTCAAGCTCCCTCATTGCTTGGTTTTTTCCTCAGGAGAAATCAGAGAAGAAATTAATGATTCTGAAATAGACAAACCAAGTGCTGTACTTGGAGGCGCACATTCAACATCTGCATTTTTAAATAATGGCGTTCCTTTTGCAGATAGGAGATGGGTCTGTATTCCTCACGGGTCTAATTCTCAAAAATATGTTGGAATTTTGGTTTTAGAACAAAAGCCTGAACTTTTTGCTTCTACTCAAGGACAACTTAAATTTCTGTGGGATATATTTTCTCGTAACAACATATATGATGTTGAGATAATTACTGAAATTAGTCCCGCAGATACAAAGTTGACTCGTGCTGCTCAACAAATGATTTTGCGCCGAGCGAGAACTTTAGACTTAAATGTGCAAGAGCGTAGATCTATAGATGTCGCCGCCCAAATAGATGTAGAGCGTTCTGTTGAGGCTCAAAAAGGTTTGTACACTGGGGATATCCCTGAGAACTTAGCACTGGTTGTGCTTGTCTATCGCAACAGTCCTTCAGAAGTTGATGATGCTTGTAGGTTGATCTCTGGCTATGTAAATCAGCCAACCGAGTTGTCTCAGGAGAAGGAATACGCTTGGTTGATTTGGTTGCAAACGCTTTTGATCAAGAAAGAATCACTCTTATTGCGTCCATACAATCGGCGAATGGTTTTTTTTGCTAGTGAAGCCTTAGGGCTTACTAATGTGGTGCAAATATCTCCTGCAGATTCTCAAGGGTTTGAACTAATAGCGGATGAAGGTAGTTCCCCAGTATATATCGATTTATCTAGAACCAAAAATATCTTAGTCTTAGGGACAACCGGCTCAGGAAAGTCAGTCTTAGTATCAACTATTTTGGCTGAATGTCAAAGCTTAGGAATGTCAATTTTAACTATTGACCTGCCAAATGATGATGGGACTGGGACTTTTGGTGATTATACTCCTTATCAGAATGGATTTTATTTTGACATTTCAAAAGAGTCTAATAATCTTGTTCAGCCTTTAGACCTGTCTAATATTCCTGAGAAAGATAGAAAAGAACGAATAAAGTCTCACAGAAATGATGTTATTTTAATTGTTTCTCAATTAGTTTTAGGTTCTGATTCTTCTCAAAATTTTGATGGGTTTCTGGCTCAGACAATTGAATCTTTAATACCTTTAGGAATACAGGCTTTTTACGAGGATGAAGACATCAAGAAGCGGTTTGAATTGGCACAACAAAAAGGAATCGGAACCCCCCAATGGGATGACACACCTACATTAGCTGACTTAGAGAATTTTTATTCGCAGTCAAAAATAAATTTAGGTTATGAAGATGACAACGTAGATCGGGCGCTCAAATATATTTGCTTGCGCTTAAAGTACTGGCGTACAAGTACTATTGGAAATGCGATTTGTAGACCTTCTACTTTTGTAACTAATTCCAATTTCATTACCTTTGCCTTGACTAATATTCAGTCCGGAAAAGACGCCGAAATTATGGGTCTTAGTGCTTACGCTGCAGCTTCAAGACAATCTTTATCCTCTTCTAACAGTGTGTTTTTTATGGATGAAGCGAGTGTGTTACTCCGTTTTAGTTCCTTATCAAAACTCGTTGGTAGAAAATGTGCAACCGCTCGTAAATCTGGATGTCGAGTTATGCTTGCGGCTCAAGATATCTTGTCGATCGCGAAGTCAGAGGCAGGGGAACAAATAGTTCAAAATATGCCTTGCCGTTTAATAGGGAGAATAGTTCCAGGAGCATCTAAAAGTTTTAATGAACATCTTGGAATCCCTCAAGAAATTATTGAAAAAAATGAAACTTTTCGCCCCAATGCGACAGAAATGTACACAAAATGGCTGCTAGACTATCAAAATAAATATACTTTGTGTCGTTATTATCCTTCTGCTCCAATGTTAGCTTTAGTTGCTAATAGTAGAGAAGAACAGGCTGCACGCGACCATTTTAAATCAATACATAAAAATAAGTTTGAATGGGTTTCTGAATTCGCAAAACATTATGTAAATTGTATTCAGTCAGGGAAGCCTTTATGAAAAATATTTTGTTTGAAATTAGTAAGCAAAAAATACTTTTAGCAATACTAGGTGTTTTGGTATCAATATTGAGTTTTCAAATCTGGAAGTGGAAAAGCGAACAGCGTGAAAAAGAAATTATTAAAACAACAAAAGTTTGTCAAGCTGCGATATCTGCTGGCAATAGATACGTAGAAAATAGCCAAACTCTTGAGTCTTTGTATTTGGGTTTATTGGAGAACGATGCTAAGAGAATAGAAAGACCTGGCATTAATGCCACTTTCAAAGTAGGAGAAGTATACGTTTTGATGTATAACCGCCCTGCAAAATTGATACCTTCAAAGCCACGTTATGAAGGTGCAATTTTTGAACAATTCTCACAGAAGAGTCAAAATAAACCTCCTGCTTTACTAGTCACTGCAAAGTCGTTGTTGAAAAATTCTAAGCAAGCGATTGTAAACAGTCCATGCACTCCTGAAGAATTTGTAGTATCTTTGGATGATTTATATGTCACTATTCAAGCAAAAGATTTTGAAGTTAACCCTCAACCATTTCTTTTTTAAATTTATTTTAGTTTTAATATTACTTACGGCACTGTCACCAGCAAAAGCTTACAGTAAAAATAAAGATTTTCAAGAGAAAGGAGATAAGGCTATCCAGAAAGTTAATCAAGTAGAATCGAAGGGAAAATCAATTCTACAGACAGCTAAATCACTCGGACTTCATGGAACAGGTTTTAATCATATCATTACAATTTTTGACGGCTTAAAAACTTACATCAATAAATTTGAAAATTCTTGGGTAACCTTAAAAGGATTGGATAAAATTATCAGTTCTTCAGAAGGAGTATTAAATATTCCAGATCCCTTGGAGGCAGGAGACAAAATCATTAAACAAGTCCTGGGTTCAACTAATAATAATTCTGTTCGGGTTGATTCTAATACCAAAGGAATTAATGCTTCAAAAGAGTTCCATAGAGTTTACACATATGGACAATCAAAATCTGTATTGGGGAAAGAAGGACAGGAAATACAATTACAAGAATCAAAAGAGACACAATTAGCAGTAGAAGAATCCTCTACTGCTGCAGAAAATGCACAAGCTGATGTAGTAACACAAGATATTCTCAAAAAAATTGCTTTACAAAATTCTCAAGCGCAAATCATCAATAAAGCAAATCAGTCAGAAGAGCAAAAGCAAACTAGAGCTTTAGCAGCAGCAGACATAAATCTTGCTGATATCTCAGAAAATTTAGACCAACAAGCTAAGCGCAAACAACTGCAAAGAGAAAACAATAGAACAGATATTTTAAGAAATGCCAGTTTCAACGATGGATTTTGGGAACAAAAGAAATGATTTTGAATACATCTTTTGTTGAAAATGCATTTTTCTTTTATGCTCAAATCCCTGGACAAAAGCCAGGTGAAGATAAAGGAACTAGTGATGCAGCTATTATCATGGATAGCGCTGTAGAAGCATCCAGATCTATTGTGAAAATGTTTGATGAGGAGTGGAGTATCCTAGCAAATGGTAACAGCGAAATCTACAAAGCTTTAGTAGCTGTTTCTTTATTAGTAGCTGCTGTATTAGTAGCATTTTGGTCTATTGGTTGGTATCAAAAAATTGTAAATGATGGTTTTTTTAGTACTTCAATAATAAACGAAATTATTTATCCAATTTTAATCATATTGCTTTTAAGTAATAATGGCGCTCTTTTAGCAAATACATCCTTATTAATTAGAGGTTTCACCATTGGTGTCAATGACAACATATTAAACATGACAAGGAATGGAATTACACTCAGAGCAGCAGTTCGAGCAGCAAATGCTAATACAGCTTTTATTGCAAATGTTCAAGCTAAAATAGCGGAATGTGAAAGTAAACCAGAACAAACAGTAGACCAAAGTGGACAAGCAATAGATACTCGCCAAGAATGCAAAAACAGAGCCATTCAACAAGCTAAAAAAGATGCAGAAGCTTATAGAAAAAAGAAAGGATTAGGTTTTTCTCTTCCTAATTTAAAAATATGGGAAATCCCAGGAGAACTTGCTAACTCAGCAGTACAAACCGCTCTTTGGGTACTACTTTCTGGTTGTGAAGCTGCATTTCAATATATTATTCAGATAGCTTTTCTTCTAAATGCTTATGTCGCACCTATATTCTTAGTTTTATCATTATTTCCTGCTGGTTCTAGACCTATTTTTACTTGGTTGAGTGCTTGGCTAAGTCTAGGTTTGATTTTAGTAAGTTATTCAATAATGGTAGGACTTGCATCTAGTGCAGTTGTAAATCATTCTCCAACAAATCCATTGTTTTTACCCCTTTTACAAGGAATATTTTCTCCTTTTCTTGCCTTAGGAATTGGTGTTGGAGGCGGAATGTCTAGTTTTTCAGGATTTACCAGTATTGCAAAAACAGTTATCAAAAAAATATAAAAATTCTTTTCATGCGCTCAATTCTTGAAAAAAAAGAAATAAATTTTACTCCAATTCTACTAATTAGTAATACTTTATTACTTTTATTTATACTGATTTTATCTATGTCCAATTCTGGACAATTGAGTCAATTACAATCTAAATCTCCAACTTTAGTAGAATTAGATGATGGAAGCTCTATAAGAGTCTCAGATATTGGGGACAAAAATCGTTCAGCGAAAGCAATAGTTAATTTCACCGGTAGTAACCTTGTTTCTCTACTTAGTTGGAATGCCTTACCAAAAATAGTTAATAATTCTGGAATAAATAAGAAGCTTGAATTAGATAAAGGAATTGAGGTTGGAGATAAAGGTAAAAAGGTTACAACTGAAGTTTGGAAATCTTCTTTTTCTTTATCTGAAGATTTTAGAGAAGATTTTTTAAAAGAATTAGCTGAATTAGTCCCAGAAGAAATTTTTACGGGCAATGTCCAATCTGCTTTGATAGTCCGTCACATATCACAGCCTTCGAAATTAGGTGAGGGTGAATGGAGTCTAGATCTCGTCGCTAATCTTGTGTTTTTCAGTCATGGAGATGAGGTAAATCGAGCTATTAGCTTCAATAAAAAAATTTTTGTTAGGGCGATCGACACACCAGCACTACCAAATAACCCATCAGAAGCCCAAAAAGTTGCTTACAAAGTTCGAAAGGCTGGAATGGAGATTTTTAAAATTCAAGACCTTAAGCTTTGAGGTTAAATTATGTCAACTACTGAAGAAGATAAGAAAGCTTTAAAAGCAAATGAATTGGCTGTTATGGCTGGGGCAACTGTCGAGGAAGAAAATCCAACTCCTTCTCCCGAGCAGATATCAACGCCAGAAGTCGCCGAACCTGAGCAGATGGTTACAACTCGCGAGGTTTGGCGTCAGCCCTGGATAAAAATGGGGCTAGTTTTTAGTGTAGTGCTTGTATTCATTGTTTTTTTTGGAGGCTTAGTAAATCAAGGGATACAGGCGGTTAATTCCACTGATACACCTGATTCAGATACTCAGTCAGAGAAACAAGAAGAATCAACTGTAAATGAAACCGATCAAACTGGGGAGTTGAAAACAAAAGTAGCTTTAACAACTCAAAAGCGTGAGTTGCAAAATCTAAATGTACAACCAACACCACCTGTAGAAGATACATCAACTGCTGAAAAAACTTCGGAACCAGATCCAAAAGTCATACCGACGCCTCCAAAGCCGAAAGTAGTTTATGTAACTAAAAATCCTACTCCACCTCAACTGTATAGAACTAACTTTCCAAAACCTCCTGTTGTCAGACCAGAACCCAAGCCAGTTGTGACAACACAAACAGAAAAAGACCCAATGGAAGAATGGTTGGCAGCTTCCAATACAGGAGTTTACGGTAGCAATAATGAAATTGGTGAAATTTCTCAACAAACAACACAAACAGAAGGGATAGAAGGGGGTTCAGGAGAAATTGCTAGTAGTTTAAGCGGAGAGCAAAATAATGACCTGCGGTCACGCTACGCTAATGATTACAGTGGGAAGCGTATCTTAGTTGGTAGTTATACACAGGGGAAACTAAAAACACCTGTGATGTGGGGTGGTAATATTCCTCCTCAAGAAAATCAAAGTTATTTGATTCAATTGTCAAAGCCTTTAAAGGGTTCTAATGGAGATGAAGTCCTACCAAAAAATTCTTATATCGTTGCTAAAGTAACTAATTCAAGCAGTTCAAAATTTATTCAAATGCAAGCAACGAGTGTTTTAATTAATAACAATGGTGACACTGAAGAAAAAAAGATTCCAGAAAATTCAATAGAAATTTTAGCGTCTCATGGCAAGCCTTTGAAGGCAAAGTCCTCCCATTCAGGTGAGAATGTGGGCAATATTGTACTTACTTCTATCTTAGGGGGGGTCGAGAAAGCTGCAGAGATCGAAAATCAGGGAAATAGCGTAACTAGTATTAATTCTTTAGGAGTATCAAGTATTACTAACAATGGAAATAAAAATTTAGCAGCTGGGTTCGCTGAAGGAAGTTTAAAACAGATTTTGTCAAGAACAGCAAGAAATCAAGAAGAACATTTACAAAGACTTAGATCCCAACCTAGAGTTTTTATTATTAAACCTGATACAGATGTGAGACTTTTTGTGAATCGTACTATTTATCTATAAAGTTTTTTATATGATGAAAAGTTTTATTTTTTCATTTAGTTTGTTGAGCTTATTTTTTGTTAATCAAGGTCAAATGCTGGGGATTCCTACAAGGATTGTTTACTCTAAAGATGCTCAAGGTTTAAGCTCACAAGGAGTTATTTTAAATGTCGCCGATGGTTATGGATTAACGATAGATTTTATTCCAACTGGCGAAGTCGTTAAACAAGCTTGGCTTGCTGATCCATCTCATATAGGATTTTCTTCTAACGGCAATTTATGCCAATTAAATCAGGGAGATTGTCAAAGTTCAGGAGCAACTATCCTATTTTTAAGGAAAATAAAACCTATTAAATTTCCTCACATAACAAGTAGTTCAGATGGAAGTACTGAGCTTACTGTAGTAACTCAAGGAACTGACGGTAACCAGAAAGAATATCAATTCAGAATAGTTCCAATCAAAGGAAAGCCAGCTTATACAAACTTAGTAATTAAACCTGATTCAGAAAGACCTAAACCTTTATTACCTAGACTTAGAGAAATAAAAAAACCTATGAATTAAAATCTATTTTTCAAATACATAACAGTCAAAAATAAATATTATACTAATTAAAAAAATCGCTACACATCAAATTATTTAAATCTGTTCCCTATTCCCTTTTCCCTTTTATAAACTAAGTGTAGCAAGCTTAAAGGAAATTGGTATTGTTTTTGATTACTTCACCTAACAATATATTGCAGTTTTGTATTTATAATGATTAATCTTAAAAAGATACTATTAATAAGTAGTGTAACTTTTACTCTCTTAAACTTTGCATTATTACCTAGAGTTTCTGCTCAAGAAATACCTGTTATAGATTATTCAGAAGGTAAATATAAAGGTAAAATACCAGATTGGTCACGGATCAACTTTGAAAATTTACCAGCAGTCCAACAACCAGGTTTTTTAAAAGTTCCTTCAAAAGTAGTTGAGAAAATAGGGTATGACCCTTCACGTAGTTGGGTGGCTGGACAGAGGTTAGACTCGATCGTGAAATTGGGAGATGTGGACGAAGCTTTTAAAATTTCTTCTTTGAGCCTGAAAGATTTATCTAAAGTAGTTCCAGTTTCAGCTGGTACGTTAGAAGATTTTGGTTTAATTCAATGGCAGACTCCTCAATCTTTAGTTAAAGCAATTCCCCAACTGGGACAACTCAAGGTGAATGAAGTTAAACCTTTGAGTGATTTATTTTTGCAAGCAGGGGTAAGTAGTAGGAATATCAGTATTTCTCAAGTCTTGGGTCGATATCCAAAAGTTGCCAAACTTCCATTGTCAGAGCTGAGCTTAAGTCAGTATGGAATGAGTTCTATTCCTGGTATAGAAAAAATTCCGTTCAAAAGATTTAAGCAATGGCAGCAAAGTTTTATAAATCAGGTTCCAGGTTTAAAGCGCTTACCATTCGCCCAAATGCCTCAATCAATCAAAGCTGGTGCAGGAGTGGTTGGTATTAATTCAGTCGTTTTTGGAACTTCTGAGCGTGGAGATCCAAGAATTAATAATAATTATTTTGTATCAGGTAGGGTGAATCGTCGTGGTGTTACTGTTCCCGTTGCTTGTAAGCCTGGATCTGAATGTTCCTATTTAGAGTTAGGCGACTTTATTGCAGGTCAAGGTCTTTATGGAAAGCGTTGGGCTTCTGGTTCTTCTCAAAAGGTAAAAGGTGGATTTGGGATTTTAAGTAAAGTTAATGGCGGGAAAGAGCCAACTGGCAGATTAGTTTATGGTTCGGGTTTTAAAGTCGTAATGACCGGGGCTGAGGAATCTGCTGGTAGAGCAGACTTTGGATTATTTTTCAGAATATGCGCTCATATTCCTTTTCATGGACGCAGTTGTACCCCATACTTTATCGGACCAATTCCTTGGATTCCTGTTAGAGAAAATGACTTGGTGATTTTGGGTATCGGACGATGACAGCACAAACTAACGCAGCAACACAAGAAATATCTAACGAAATCCTTCCCCCAGGATTAGATATCCTTTATTCTCCTCTAGGGCTTTTGTTACTCTTGGCTCTTGGCGTATTGGCTTTCGCTAAGTTTGCTGAAGGTCGAGGTGGCTCAGATAAATTAGCCCGTGCAAAGTGGGCAGGAGGCAAAGAAAGAAAATTTGCACGTAAACTTGCCTGTAAACAGATCAAAGAACGAAAACATAATCGAGTTAGTTTGTTTGTTGGTTCTCCAAAGGGTACAAGGATTGAAGTTGTTGAAAGAAGAAAAATAACATATCTTCCTGAAGACGCATCCAGGATTTACTTACCAGAAGCCCAGCGTGGAATTTTAGTTTGTGGCGGCCCTGGTAGCGGGAAAACTTTTTCTATGGTTAATCCTTTGGTTAGGTCTGCGATACTTCAAGGATTCCCGATTATTCTCTACGACTTCAAGTATGCAACCCAAGAATCACCTACTGCTGGAGCAAAAGGTCAGGCACCAAAGCTTGCTGGATATGCCGCCGAGCGGGATTATAATGTCAATATTTTTGCTCCTGGGTTTTCAGAATCTTGTATTGCAAATCCGCTTGATTTCCTCACAAGTCATACTGACGCAGAGATGGCACGTCAACTAGCGGTTGTGATGAATAAGAACTTTAAGCTTGTTGGAGGTGAATCTTCTGATGGTGGGTTTTTCTCAAATGCAGGGGACCAGTTAGCACAAGCCATTTTTATGATGGCAAAAGGAACCTGTTTCCCTGACATTATGATGTGCTATGCAATTCTTAAGCTCAAGGATTTAATTAATCGTTTAGAAAATATAGAACTAAATCCTTGGATTAAAGCTAGTTTTTCTCAATTCCTTTCTGTGGCTGGAAGCCCGGAAACTGCTAGTTCAATTGTGGGAACTGCTAATGGGCTGTTTTCACGTTTCATGACACCTTCAGCCGTGTCAGCTTTCTGCGGCACAACAACCATGCCTTTAGATTTAAAAGGGCGACAGATGACTGTATTCGGTCTTAACAAAGAAAAACGTGATGTTATTGCTCCACTGCTGACTTCAATCTTACACCTACTAGTCACTAGGAATGTTGCTGGTAAGCGTTCTGAACCCTTGGTATTGGTAATTGATGAATTACCAACTTTATATCTCCCTGCACTGGTAGATTGGTTAAACCAAAACAGGGAAGATGGTTTGATTACGATTTTGGGATTACAAAACTTATCCCAGCTTGAAGAAGCTTACGGAAAAGAAACTACCAATGCAATTTTTGGAGGTTGCGCGACTAAAGCATTTTTCAACCCTCAAGATGATGTTGCAGCGGAGCGCTTCAGTAAGTTTTTAGGAAATGAGGAAATTAAGTATAAACAGCGTTCTCGTAGTTCTGGTAAAGGAGGTGCTTCGACTTCTCTTGCTGACCAGAATAATACCCGTAGCTTATTTGAAATTAATCAATTCAATTCCCTTCCAGAGGGAAAAGCAGTAATTATTAATCCAGGGTTTAGATCTGGACAAACAATTGGTCTACCATTACTACAAAAAATAAAAATACCTAAAATTGATATTGATTCCGATAAATTTAGCGTAAGTAAATGGTATGAAGTACAGCAAGAATTAGCAGAAAAGTTCAATTTACAAGACCGCAATGATAAAGATTTAACAATCAGAGAGAAAGAAGCAGATAAATTATTACCCAGTAAAGATATTGCTATCAAATCCAAATATGAGAAACAATTACAGTCAATTTAAGATAAAAATTTATGAGCGAACATCATAAACATGAGATAACAAGAACTCAAGAAAATATTTTAGGAATTTATGAGGCAATTTTAGATGGAGGTGGAGATAAAAAAAATAAAAAAAATGACTTGAAATATGATGGTGAATCTATAAATTCAAGTATCAATAAAATGTTAGATGATTTTGGCAACGAGAAAGGTGATTCAATTGTATTTGAGAGTAAAAGTTATACTTTCAGTAAAGATAATAATGATGTAAAAGGAGATTCTATATCTGTTAAAAACAAGGATGGAGAGTTAATTTTTGAAAATAAATCATTTACTGACAGTGCGTCACAAAAAGATGTTGATTCAATGAATATGCTTCAAAAAATTATGGACAAATATGAATATGAAGCTATTAATCAAAATCAAAGTCAAGGTTTGAAAATATCAAGGTAAGATTATTATTAGTATAAATAATTGGTGATAAAAATATGAGTCAAGAATTTTCAGAATATGAATTAGAACAAATTAGCAAGCTGCCTATGGATATAGCACTTCTTGCTAATAAATATAGAATTGATGTTTTAAATGCCGCAGAAGTATGGGGTAAACCTCCATTTTATAAAGGATATAAACCTGAAATAATTGACATTTATTATGGAAATATAGATACTCCAAACGTATTTATATTGAATGGGGAACTAAAAGAATACAATATTTCTAGCAATGATGAAAAATCAAAATCTTTATCTGTAATGTTTGACGGTCAATGGGCTTATATACAAGTAGAAAAAACAATAATCATTAATCGATTAGGTGGTGTAATTCTACCAGAAGTAATTGTAGAACCATCTGCTTTAATTCAATCTATTTTAAATACAGGAAATTAATTCTAATTCCTAAACAATCTGATGAGAAAAAATCTCTTGATGAAATTGTAGGAATAATTGAAGAAAGATTCAAAGCTCAAGGCTTGAAAGAAGGGGAAACTATAAAATTTGCTATTGGTAAAGAAATCAAATGGAGGGGAAGTGTTGGAGGTAAAACAGAAAATAACTCTATGGATTCAGAAGCAATAGAAAAATTGAGGAAAGCTATATATGAACCTGAAAGGCTAAAAGGTACTGTACGCATAGGAATATCATCTGGAGAAGATGTATACAGAGTCACCAATGGTAGTATCACTACAGATAAAATTGCAATAGAAAAAATAAGAAATAATACACAATCTGAAAGTATTTCTCAAAAGTCTGAGAAATCTTCAGCCTTGGAAAGAATCCAGAAACAAATGGTTGTTTTTGAACAACAAATCCAACAACAGAAATTAGAAAATAATCCTGATAAAACTCTAGAATTTATAAACAAACTACAAGAACAAATTCAGAACCAGCAAGAAAGTATTGAAAAACTGACACAAGCATTAACAAATACTGTCAAAGTTAATGCCCCCAATCCGGAAAACTCAAAGCTACAAAATTTCGTCGGCTCTATTGAGCGTAAAGTAAAAGAAGTTGCGAAAGGAATCATCAATCAAGTTAAAAAAATTGTTCAACCTAAAATCGATGCAGTCAAATCAAAAATTGACGACTTTAAAAGTAAAGTCAAACAGAAAGTAGATGGAGTAAAGGATGCGATAGACGGCACGAAAAATACCATCACATCAAATGTAAGCAAAACTGTAAATATGGTTGCTTCTAACGTTTTGGATGCTAAAGGTAAAGTTATAGAAGCAAGTGTTGGCACTATGCTTAAGGCAGTTGGAGAAAAACAGGGTGATGGTTCAATCAGCTTTAGCAGTGAAAACTATAATTTCCGAATGGAGGGGGATGCTATTTCAGTTCATCGTAAATCTGATGGTGCAGAAATACTAAATAAAGGTGAATTTACCTCCCACACCTTGAAGGAAGATTTAAAAAATATGGAGAAAGTAGAATCTGTTGCTCAAAAATACACTTATGAAGTAGCTGAGTCTCAACAACAGCAACAATCTAAGGGTATAAGTAGATAATTCCAATTTACAGTACTTAAAATCCTTAAAATAAATATGTTCTTTAGGTTTTAAAATAGCAGTACTGAAAAATAAATTGGTAAAGATAAATCTCTTTGCCAATTTATTTCTAATTCCTTTAAAATATAACCAAATAAATTTATAATTCTGAAAATTTATTTGTAAGCAAACTAACAAGAAAAATGGCATGAATAACGAATTTACTGAATGGTCTCAATCTTTGGCTGAACAAGCTCAAAAAGAAGTACAACAAGAAATAGCTATGCATAAGTTAAATGGTCAACCAATTTTTTACGAAGAGGACAATATGTTGATAATGGAAAATCCAGACGGGAAAAGATTTGAGTATAGGCTTGAAGATGGGAAAGTTCAAATAATTCGTGAATTAGATAAGTAACGTATTCACTTGTAATGGCATCGAATCCAAAATTAATAGTTATAGCTGGCCCTAATGGAGCAGGGAAAAGTGCTTTTATTTGCAATATTTTACTGAATATACCTGTCATGAATCCAGATATAGAAACAAAGCTGATAAACCTAGAAAAATCGAAAGTTTTTAAATAAATGGCGCTTAGATGGAATATAAATAATAAATACCTGGTGTTTACCCAAAGATAAATCTCAGCTACGCTATAGGAAGTTTAATTATTTTCATGAAATTGGTTATATGAATATGAGTGACGATTCTCATAAAGAATTAGATGTCGAGGCAATTAAGAAGAAAGAACTTTCCGAAATGACTATTGAAGAAAGAAATATACTTGCACAAGAGGGCGTACAAAATGCAATTAATGATATGCACGCTCATGGGGTAGCAACGGTTGAAGTTGATAGTAATGGTAAGCGATATTTAAGACACCCAGATAGTCAATTAATCCCGATTATTAAAAGAATTTACTGAATGGTCTAAACTAGTGACAAAACAAGTACAGGAAGGTGTACAAAAGGAAATACTTAAGCATAGATTACATGGCAACCCAATCTTTTACGAGGAAGATAATATATTAATAATGGAAAATCCAGATGGCAAAAAATTTGAGATTAATCTTGAAGATGATGAAATTAAAATAATTCGTGAGTTAGATGAATGATTATCAACTAACAAATTACATCAAATCCAATATTTTAAAATTTACACCTTACGTGAATTAGAAGCTGAGATAACGTAAATTCATGAAAATAATCACAAATATGTTTACATCGATTATTGAAACCCTTGATATTACAATTCTAAATTTAATTTACATTAGATATAATTTAATAAAATAAATTCATAGCTCCAAATTATAAACAAATCTCACAATTAGAGCTAATATTGTTATGAAAAATCCTTTCATCTGTTGGCAACAAATGAAAGGCTGTATTAAAACAGTTCAAGTCAAAATTTAGTAACTAACTAACCAATCCTCAAGGCTATTTTTGTATTACTCTTTTTGCAGACTCTAATTAAGTAATATTAATAAAATAAGGTAATTTATGAGTAGTGAAAATTGCAAATATCCACAATATTATATTGTTGGAATTAGACCAGTAAAACTTTTGGATACTCACAATGGTGAGCTTGATTGTCAAGTGTATCAATGGGAATCAGGAGAATTTCAAAGAGATATCTCTTATTTGAGTAGATGTATACAAGGAGAAGGTGATGTTGACAAAGTATCTCAAATTGATTTTGAAGAGCGCGTAAAAGAACTTAGACAGAGATTGTCTAACAAGCAAAGTGATTAAAATTGGAATAATTCGAAGTGTTTAGAGCATATTCTTCATTACTTTCGCTTAGTGTACACGATAAATTAAATCATCACTTTTGCCTAAAAGCTTTATGCGACAAGGATTTCATTTTTACTCTGATCGGAGTGATAGAAAAACGCTGATTTGATTGAAGTAATGTCAGATATCAGGCAACCTACCAATAATTTAGATGAAATTTATAAAAAGTCCGAAGAAGTTAAACCAAGCTTTCAAAAGCTGATACAAGAAATAGCAATTAAAACAGGAGGACAAACTAAGTTTGCACCATTAAAAGGTAGAAAAAGAACTGAAGAAAAAATTCAAGCAGATTATGGAGGTGATGCAAGTCAAGTAAAAGATGTTTTACGGGCAAGTATCATTTATGAAAAATTTGAGCAAGTCGAATTGGGGCTAAAAGAGCTTCAACAAGAAGGGAAAATAGTAGCACTCAAAGACAGATTTAAAAATCCTACCGAAAGCGGTTACAGGGATATTTTACTCAACGTAGAGACTGAAAATGGTATAGTTGCTGAAATTCAACTGCATCTAGGATCAATTCTGCAAGCAAAGAAACAAGGCCATGCTTTGTATAAACAGCAACGGGAAATTGAGGCTAAAAGTAGAATAGAGAATAGACCACTAACTAAAGAAGAACGTTTACAATATGATTCTTTAGTTGAAAAGCAACGTTTGCTATATGACTCTGCATTTATTCGTGCAAGTCAAAATGTCCAAATCGACGAAACTCTTGCACAAGCTATTGACTTTATAGTTAATGAGTTTGGGGAAGTACAAGAAGATGGGTCAATAACCTTTAGCAGTGAAAATTATAATTTTCTCAAGGTGAATGATTCGATTACAGTAGAGCGTAAATCTGATGGTGCAGAAATCTTGAAGGATGGAAGATTTACTCCCAATGCTTCAGACGAAGATCTAGAAAATATGGAAAAAGTAAAATCTATTGCCGAAGAATATGCTGATGAGTTAGCTGATTCTCAACAACAGCAACAGAATAGGGGCATGAGTCGTTAAATATTAAAACCGTGTTCATTGCTCTGCTGTTGCTGCTCTGATATTTCTTTTTTAGTTGCAAAATCAAATATATTTTTTAAATCTTCATTCCAATCCTTTGCATTTGGTCCCTTGCGTACAGCATTGGATATCAATTTCATAACTTCATTCGCCATCTCCTGGCCTGGAGCATCATTGTCATAGGCAACAATGGGGAGACTGTGGTCGGGTAGCAGGATTATATCGCTATAACCCCGCCCCCTCAGAACCGGACGTGCGCTTTGCAACGCATCCGGCTCAAGCAAGTCATAAACTACTCACTG
>JAAUYH010183431.1_pt1 | contig 19665 bp, 12 predicted proteins | sample 7278061 | NCBI WGS metagenome assembly JAAUYH01 (sample SAMN14350203, study PRJNA611818) | marine sediment metagenome | isolation source: surface marine sediment (0.6m) | place: French Polynesia: Moorea | collected 2018-08 | reverse complement strand
TCCTTAATATATCTGGGTTTCAGGCGAATTTACCTCTTCGAGGTAAATTCGGCGTCTGGCAAGGCTTTCACCCCTTTTTGATAGGTAAAATTGTCAAAGTCCCGTTAAGCCCCATGCAGGAAGTTACGGCTTAGATGAAGAGGGGAATCCCTATACTTCTCTTTCTGGTCAAGAAGGTACTACTATTATGGAGGAGGCGATCGCAGCAGGTAAACCCACAGCAGTAATCAACTCTGGTTTTATCGCCGAACCTGGTACTGGAGTTTTCTTAGCTGATGTAGAAAGTCGCCGTGATGTTACTGGCATCACTTTAGAAATCGTTGAATCTGGGGTTGATGTGATTATGGGGGGTGGTGAAATTCACTATCTACCTGTTGGTACAGTAGGTCGCTTTGGTCAAGAAGGTATCCGCGAAGATGGACGTAACCTGATTGAAGAAGCAGAAGCAATGGGTTACACCGTTGTTTATACTCGCGAGGAGTTAGAAAGCTTATCTGCTGATGAAGATAAGGTATTGGGTATTTTTGCAGCAGAAGATACTTACAATGACGAAAATGAAGCAACTTTGATTGAAGAAGGGTTTGTTGATGAAAATGGAGACTTAATTCTTTACGGTCAACCAGGCAACCCCAACCCTCCTACCGTTGCCGAAATGCTAGAAGCTACTCTAGATTTAGATAAATTTGCCAATGCCGAAGATGGCTTTATGGTAGTTTTAGAGGAAGAAGGCTCGGATAACTTTACCAATGATAATAATGCTGCGAGTACAATTGAAGCCGTGTTAAGGGCTGATGAAGCTATTGGTGTAGCACAAGACTTTGTTAACAACGTCGATCCTAATACTTTAATTCTCACTGCTGCTGATAGTGATGCTGCTGGTTTAGAAGTAATTGATGTTAGTGAAGAGAGCGAAACTGTAGGTACAGTTAACGTACAGCCAGTATTGGCTGCTTTCGGCGAAGATGCAGATGGTATTCCCGTTCCTCTCGACGGACAAACAGGTAATAACACCGAACCCTTTACCACTGGGGCACCCGATGCAGATGGCGATAATTTTGATTTTGGCGTGGCTTATGTCAGCACTAGCGATGTTGCAGGAAGTATTGTTTCTAAAGCCTACGGTTTAAATTCCGATCTTCTAACATCTACTGTAGATAACACCGATATGTACCGTATTATGTACGAAACTCTTTTTGGTGTTGCACCCGAAGATGTCGCGGAAGAAAATACTGGTTTTGAACCTGTGTTTGGTACTTTAGACAAAAATGTTATTGAAGTAAGTGGTAGCGATCGGCTGATCTTTACTGGTGCAGAAAACGATTTTATTGACGCTATTGCCAGTGAAGGTGGTAATCGCATCTATAGTGGTAGCGGAGATGATACCGTCATTTTAAGCACGGGCGATCGCCTCGTCGGTGCAGAGGGTGCAGATAGCTTTTTTGCTACTTCTGGTGGTGATAACACTATTACTGGTGGTGAAGGTGCAGACCAATTCTGGATTGCAGTAGCTGAAATTCCTGAATCGGCTAATACTATTACCGACTTTACTGCTGATGAAGATGTAATTGGGATTGCTGGCTTGGGAATTGGTTTTGATGATTTGAGCATAACTCAAGATGGAGATAACACTTTAATTGCTAATGGTGGTAATGACTTGGCTATTCTTTTGGATGTTGAGTCTACCAGCTTAAGTGCAGATGATTTTGCCTTTGGTTAATTATTTTTTCTCATTCAATCTCTAACGACAAGCTAAATTTTAGGTGGTAAATTACCACCTTTTTCTTTATTTTTTTTATTCGCAATTTTTCAACTTTTAGTTACGACTATGGTTATCTTTTCTCCTCTGCCCCTCCGCACCCCTGCACCCCTGCACCAATACTTATGCAAGATGAATTGACTCTCCTGTTTGTACCTGCCACAAACTATTATAAATACCTTGTTTGGCTAACAATTCTTCGTGAGTGCCTCGTTCTACAATTTGACCAAATTCTAAAACATAGATACAGTCCGCATGACGAATAGTCGAAAGACGATGAGCGATCGCAATGGTAGTCCGATTTCTGGTAATCTTTTCTAAGGAACGAGCGATCGCAGCTTCGGTTTCGTTATCTACTGCCGAGGTAGCTTCATCTAAAATCAAAATGGGTGGATTTTTTAAGATTGCCCTGGCGATCGCAATTCTCTGTCTCTGTCCCCCAGAAAGTTTTTGTCCTCTTTCCCCCACGATAGTATCGTAACCTCGAGGTAATTGAGTGATAAAGTCATGAGCCTCGGCTATTTTGGCAGCAGCAATCACTTTGTCCCTGGGTTCGTAAGCGTTCCCGTAAGCGATATTATCTCTTACCGTACCGTGAAAGAGAAATACATCCTGACTTACCAAACCAATAGCGTTACGCAGATCGGCTAAGAAAATATCTTTAATATCTCTACCATCTAAGGTTATTCTGCCTTGTTGTACTTCATAGAAGCGTAGTAACAGTTTAACTATCGTACTCTTTCCCGAACCAGTTGAACCGACAATAGCGATCGTTTTTCCTGCGGGGATCTCCAAAGAAAGATTTTTAATTACCGGTTGTCTTTGGTAATACGCAAAGGTAATATTTTCTAATTTTATTGCACCACGAATTACCTCTCTGGGTAAAGCAATATTGCCTGAATGAATAGTAATCGGAGTGTCCAATAAATTCATCACGCGATTGGTAGAAGCCATCGCCCTTTGGTATAAATCCAGAGTTTGCCCTAATCTAGTTAAAGGCCAGAGTAATCTTTGGGTGAGAAACACCAAGACACTATAAGTACCTACTGCCAAACTTCCTTCTACTACTTTCATGCCCCCGTACAAAAGTATTGCCGTAAATCCTGCTAAAATTACAATGCGAATTAGGGGAATAAAAGCTGCTGATAAGGCGATCGCTTTTTGGTTACTTTCTAGGTAGGCTTGACTTTCTTGTTTGAGTCTTTCTAGTTCGTAAGCTTCTGTGGTAAAACTTTTAATGGTAGTAATACCACTGAGGTTATTAGCTAAACGAGAGTTAAGTAAACTCACTTTTTCTCGCACTTGGGCGTAACGGGGTGCCAATTTTCTTTGAAAGGCGATCGAGCCCCAAAGGATAAATGGGATTGGTAACATTGCCATCCAAGCAACATCGGGAGTCAGAATAAAAAATGCTCCACTAATAATAATAACTGTAGTGCCTACTTGCAGTATCTCATTCGCACCAATATCTAAAAACCTTTCTAGTTGATTGACATCATCATTGAGGATAGAAAGTAATGTCCCTGTACTCCGTTCTTCAAAATAAGCTAATTCTAAATCTTGAACACGATCGTAAGCATCTAAACGTAAATCATGTTGAATATTTTGAGCTAAATTGCGCCACAATCTTTCGTAAATATACTGAAAGAGAGATTCAAAACCCCAAATAATTGCGGATAAAACACTCAGAATTACTAGTTGTCCAAACACATCTGTAACTCCCAAACTAGCAATCAAAGAATCTTCCTGTTTGACTACCACATCAACTGCTGCACCAATTAAAGCAGGAGGTGCCAGATCGAAGATTTTATTGAGAATAGAACAGATTACTGCTTGCCAAATTAAAAGCCGATATTTACGCCCATATTTAAATAAGCGAATTAAAGGGTCTCGATCTTTTTTAATAGTACTTTTGTTTGCCATAATAAATGCTCGTTGGAGCTATGCTCTTATACCCCAATTCGGGTATTGTTAGAAATAAAAGTACCATTTTTGTTATAATTATTTATTGATATATATAAAAATTAATTAACAAAACTTCACAGTGTTTAGTAATATAACAACATAACAAATTAAGTTTTTTTACTTATTCCTTATGATAGAAGCTCAATTCCCGTGGCTTACCACACTTATAGTTTTTCCCTTAATGGCATCGTTACTGGTGCCGATAATTCCCGATAAAGATGGTAAAAATCTACGCTGGTATGCTATGGGCGTAGGTGTTATCGACTTCGCGTTAATGTGCTACGCCTTTTGGCAGAATTACGATGTTAGCACTGCTAGCTTACAAATGGCAGAAAGTTATGCTTGGATACCGCAAATAGGTCTTAACTGGGCGGTTTCTGTCGATGGTATTTCCATGCCGTTAGTGCTACTAGCAGGGTTTGTGACTACTCTTTCCTTGTTATCTGCCTGGCAAGTCGATCGTAAACCTCGTTTATTTTACTTTCTGATGCTCCTTCTCTATGCTGCCCAGATAGGGGTATTCGTAGCTCAAGATATGCTCTTGCTCTTTATTATGTGGGAGTTAGAGTTAATTCCTGTATATTTACTAGTCTCGATTTGGGGTGGTAAGAGAAGACGTTATGCAGCGATGAAGTTTTTACTTTATACTGCAGCAGCCTCTATCTTCATCTTAGTAGCAGCTTTGGCCATGGCTATTTATGGAGGAGGAACTCTCACCTTCGATATGGTGGCATTAGCAGCTAAAGATTTTCCCATCGCTTTAGAAATCTTCCTATATGGAGGATTACTGATTGCTTTTGGCGTTAAATTAGCTATCTTTCCCCTACATACATGGCTACCAGATGCTCACGGCGAAGCCTCTTCTCCTATCTCGATGATTTTAGCAGGCGTACTCCTCAAAATGGGAGGATACGGACTCATTCGCTTAAATTTAGGTTTATTACCCGATGCTCATGTTTACTTTGCCCCAATTCTAGTTATTTTAGGTGTAGTTAATATTATTTATGGTGCGTTTGCTTCTTTTGGTCAAACTAATATGAAGCGTCGTTTAGCTTTTTCCTCCGTTTCCCACATGGGTTTTGTACTTTTAGGTATTGCCTCCTTTACCGACTTAGGTATTAGTGGAGCAATGCTACAAATGTTATCTCACGGTTTAATTGCTTCTGTCTTGTTCTTCCTAGCGGGGGTAACTTATGACCGCACCCATACTATGCTCTTGGATAAAATGGGCAATCTAGGTCAATCTATGCCCAAAGTATTCGCTCTGTTTACCGCAGGTGCCATGGCATCTTTAGCCCTTCCTGGTATGAGTGGTTTTGTGAGTGAGATTACTGTATTTGTTGGCTTCAGCAATAGCGATATCTATAGTTCTTCTTTCCGCACTTTAGTGATATTTTTATCAGCTGTAGGAGTAATTCTGACTCCTATTTATTTACTATCTATGCTGCGCCAGCTATTTTATGGAAACGAAGCCACCCTAACTTGTGTCATGGGTAATAGTAGTTTCCAAGATAGCAGCAATAATAATGAAGAACCAGCTTGTTTCGGTAATAGTTGCGTCATACCTAGTGAAGCGCCATTCAATGATGCTCAACCCCGTGAAATATTTATTGCTGCTTGCTTCTTAGTATTAATTGTTGGTATTGGACTCTATCCTAAAATGGCTACAAGAATGTACAATACTACAACCATGGCAGTAAATGCCCAGGTACGTGAATCTTATACCCAGATTGCTCAAAATAATTCCAACATTTATGCCCGAGGACTGAAGCTTTCCCAACCCGAAATAGCCTCTATTGAGGGAATCATTAAGTAAGATTATTTATTTATATTGTTCCGAAGTATCGAACTATTGCAAATGTATCAAAAACCGCTTTTGATTCCAGAGCGGTTTTTTAATCTTACACTTTCGAGAAATTTTAATAACTTGTTCTGTTCAAAGGTGGCAGCCAATTGTTTTACTCTTTGAGTAAAAAGAGAATATCGATCGTCCTCTCGTTCTAGTAAGGTAATTGTTTCGATTACTTGCTTGAGATCGCCAATATTAGATAGAGCGAATAATTCTTCTATTATTTCTGCTGAGGGAAGAACTAAAGATTCAGTAGAAGTATCGATATTAGTTTTATTAGTCTCGTTATTAGTCTCAGCTCTTATCCATTCTAGTTGCAGATAAGTTCCCAATAAATTTAATAGTTGACTTAGATCGATGGGCTTAGATAGAAAAGCGGTAAACAGTTCTCGTTCAAATTGACTAATAGAGCCTGAAAATTGAATATTAGCAGAAACAGCAAATATAATTATGCCTCTGAGTTGAGGATCTTTTCTTACTTGGCTCGCCATTTCTATTCCATTCATAACTGGCATAATCAGATCCACCAGCACTACATCCGGTTTAAATGAACGAGCAAGAGCCAAACCTTCTTCACCATTTTCGGCTTCGGCGATTTCAAAGCCAAGGGGTTTTAACCAACTAGACAAAACTTTAATATTGGCTGGGACATCATCCACAATTAGAATTCTGCGTGACTCACCTTGAAAACCAAGAGGAGGAGATAATCGAGAAACAGGAATGCAGACAATGTCAGAATCGATACTGGGCAAATTTAGATCGAACCAAAAAATACTTCCTTTTCCTAGAGTACTCTCTACCTGGATCTCACTATCCATAAGTTGGAGAATATTATCAGTAATCGTTAATCCCAATCCAGTTCCTTTTTTACCAGCTAGATCGTTACTCACTTGTTCAAAAGGTAAAAAGATAGTTTTTAATTTATCTGAAGGAATACCAATTCCCGTATCTTCAATTTCAAAACGAATTTTATTGTTGGTTGCTATCTCAGAACTATCTACCTGGTGGTTGATAAAATCCTTTACATAGCCTACTTTCAGACTGACATTACCTGCTGCGGTAAATTTGACTGCATTGCCTAATAAATTGAGTAGGACTTGTTTAAGTCGAGTTTCATCCCCGTACACTACGCTGGGTAAATTAGAGAGCAATTGATAATTAAAATTAAGATTATTTTCTTTAGTCCATAGACGAACTAAACTAGCTAGATCGGCTAAAAAGGATGAAAAGCTAAATTTTTTCGGCTCTAATACTAATTTTTGGGCTGTGATTTTGGAAAAATCGAGAATATCGTTAATTAATGCTAGTAAATGCTGTCCAGATTGACGAATCAATTTAATATGTTGCCTTTGATTTTCATTGATATTCAAGTCTTTTTGCAAGATTTGAGCAAAACCCAGAATACTATTTAAAGGAGTTCTCAATTCGTGACTGATATGGGCGAGAAAATGGTCTTTTGCCTTATTTGCAGTTTCAGCAGCTTCTTTAGCCTGCAACAATTCGGCGGTGCGTTCTTCTACCCGTTTCTCTAATTCGAGATTAGCTCGACGAAGTTTTTTTCTAGCTTGTTTTGCTGCTGCTTCTGCCTGATTGCGTTGAGTAACATCTACCATAACTGCTAGAGAATGAATTACTTTTCCCGAATCATCTTTTTCGGCAATGGCAGAGAGAAGTACATCAATTATTTTGCCGTTTTTGCAGATAAATTGATACGGTACATCAGTACAAGTTCCTGTTTGCCAGAACCGCGGTAAAACAACTTCTTCAGCATACAAACGAGACTTTTCTGTAAGAAAGTCAATAGATTTTTTACCAATTACTTCGCTTTGTTCATAACCGAGATATTTGAGCCAATAATTACTCACGCTGATTATTTTGCCAGTGCTATCGATCGAGTGAAGCATAACTGGTGTATGTTCATAAATATAACGATAGCGTTGCTCACTTTCTTTGAGGGCTTGTTCAAATTCTTTGCGCTCGCTAATATCAAAGATCGCTCCATTCAAATAGAGGATATTGCCATAGTCGTCAAATACACCTCTCCCCTTCTCATAAACCCAACGAATACTACCATCCTGATGTACTATTCTATACTCTAAAATAAAAGGCTGTCTGATAGCTAGAGCTCGCTCGACGGTTACTTCTACATACTCTTGGTCGTCTGGATGAATAATACTAACATAGCTTCTCACTTGATTATCAATAAACTCCTGGGCTTTGTAACCAGAAATCCCTTCAATAGCGTTACTAATAAAATCCATCGTCCAGAATTTATCGCACTGACAATGATAGATAGCACCGGGAATATTGGCCACGAGAGAGCGAAATTGTTCTTCACTTTCTTGTAGGGCTTGTTCCACTTGTTTTCTTTGACTAATATTTTCAGTCAGGAAAACAAAATAAAGGGGTTGGTTTAATTCATCTCGCACCAGAGAAACACTAATATTGACCCAAACTAACCCACCTTGTTTATGGATATAGCGTTTTTCTATTTGGAAATGATCTATCTCTCCCTCGACCAGCATATCAATATAGGTTAAATCTGTGTGGAGGTCATCGGGATAAGTAATTTCTTGAAAAGTTGTTTGTTCCAGTTCGGCTTCAGAATAACCTACCATCTTACATAGAGAAGCATTGACTGCCAGCCAGCGACCTTTCAAAGAAACGAGCCCCATACCGATCGACGCAGAGCGAAATGCACCATAAAAACGAGTTTCACTTTCTCTCAGGGCTTTTTCTGCCTGCTTGCGTTGCTCTAGCTCGTTTTTAAGATTGTTTAATAGTTCTGCTGGTTGGATCGCGATCGCTAGTTGTACTGCTAACTTATTAAGTAATTCAATTTCTCTTGCTTCCCACTGATGAGTGCTATGGCAATGATGGGCAATCAGTAATCCCCACAGACAAGAAGTCCCACGGTTAGACGGAGAAGATGTAGGTAAAATCGGCACAATTGCGTTGGCCTTAACTTGAAATTCTGCCAAAAGAGAAAGATGACATGGACTGAGTTGGGCTGCGTAGATATCGTTAATGGCTAAGGTTTCGCCCCGTTCGTATTTATCTGCCCCTTGTTCTTGAAAACAAGTATCAATTATTTTAGTTCCTAGAGACTTTTTCCAACCGGGTTTAACTGATTCGGCTAAAATATCCCCAGTCATATCCGCAGCAAAACGATAGACAACCACGCGATCGCAATCGAGTAAAGTTTGGACTTCACGAACTGCGTTATCGAGAATATCTTGTAAATTAAGAGATTGACGAATACGTAAATCAACTTCTGCTATTAACTCTTGTCGCTTTTTATTTTCTGCTAAGAGAGTGTGTAGATAATCTTGTTTGAGAACATTATTGACAGAATAGTGTAAAGTCTCTGCCGTTAGCTTCCCTTTAACTAGATAATCTTGTATTCCGCTTTTTATTGCCTCCACAGCAATTACTTCATTGCCTTGCCCCGTCAACATGATAATCGGCGGTAAATGATCGCTCTGCGCCTTTAATTGTTCGACAAATTCTAAACCATCGAGATCGGGTAATAAATAAGCTAGTAAAATTAAATCTGGTTTAATATTTTTACATATAGCTAAAGCTACCTCGCCACATTCTGCCTCGATGATGCTGTAAGCAGAGCTATCTTTTTTTAGCAAATAGCGACGATAAGTTTCTCTATCTTCTGGAGAATCGTCAACTATCATGATAGTTAGATTTTGTTTCATTGCTATCAGCTAGACTATTTTTTGAGTTATTGCTAGTTACATTGTTTGCTCAACAGCTTTTCGATTTAGAAGATCGATGCTTTCTAGTAGTCTGTCAATTTTTAAATGATGGACAGGAGAAAAGTTCGGAGTTAAAAGATTTAACCCTCATTTCTATAAAAGTTTTCACCAGCTTAGACTAGTTTTTTGCTAAATGGTGAAAAAAATAATCTCAAAAAAACTTTTTAATAAATATTAAAATTCTCTGCTGTTACGAACCTTCATAATAGTTTGAGGTAGAACTCCTATCAAAAGAGCAAAGGCTCGATCTGGCAGTTTAGCTACTGTCTCTGTATCGAACCAATGCTCGAATTGATTGAGAATAAGTTGTGCTCTTTCTATCGGTATAGGATTGTCAGTAATTTGTTTAGTTAATCTAACCCACTGTCTTCGCATCTTATAAGCTTGTCTTTTGGCTTCTGAAGTTTGGGGATAGATGAGAGAAATTTTGCCCACAGGAATAAGCTCGGTCGCATCGAGATCGAACTGACCACCAACAACTGCTCCAGGTCCAGCAAATTCAGCATGGTACTTTTTGTAAATAATTAGACCATTTTTACGCCGAGGATTAATTACCAACAACTCTTGTGATTGTAGCTTGGCTAAAATTTCCTTAGTCTGAAGATTGTGGTTTAAGTTTTGAGCGTTCACTCTTCGATTACTGTTAGTTAACTCCAAAATCACGTTATTGAACTAACTATAGCAATCCTTCTTCCCAACCGTGAATTAAAGTTTGTTTACAATTGCTTACTGAGTAACAAGCGTTGAGAAGGAATCATAAAAAGCTCATTCCAAGTAGATTGAGATCGATCGATCTTGTAACCTTGAAGCAAATATAGTTGTTTAGCTGCTTCATTACTCTTGAGGACGTGAAGACGAGTTTCATAATATCCCCAGTGACGAGCGATTTGTTCGCATTCAGCCAATAATTTTTTGCCTATACCCTGTCGGCGATAGTTAGGTTTGACCGCCAAATTAGAAATATAAGGATACTGAGAATCGAGAGACCAAACAGAAGGATAGCGAATGGCTATTTCTACTGTGCCCACAATCGCTCGCTTTCCTTGAGAATCGGTAACTATGGCTATTAGACAACAATAAAAAGGTGAATGGGACAACAAACGACTCCGTAAATCTTCGTAAATTCCCAATCTCAGCAATGAATATATCCATCCCAATACCTCGGGAAAACGATAAAAACCATAGACAAGAACTTCTGTAAGCTCACGCAAGTCTTCGAGCTTGGCTGGTCTAATCGTTAGCTGTGAAATATTGATATTAGTATTGTTGTCAATCGACCAAGAAGGCATCAAGCCAAAGATCTTTCAAATTTTTTCCCATTCATTGTAATTGTTTCTGTCTAGTAATGCACTTTTTTAACGGAAACTGGGAATAATAGCATCGTGCCTTAAATTTGGCTCTTTGTTTTTTACGACAATTGCTACTGCTTTGTCGCGCTTTTAGCTCTTGGTTCTTAGCTTTTTTTTGGCCATAGTAGCTTACTATTCGACTTTTTTAATTGCTAAAAGCATGCTATTTCAATCTTCCATTAGAAAGCTAAATAATCTGCCTTTAGAGCAAGTTTGTCAAACAATTGTAGATACAGTAGGACAAGTGTTAAAGGTAGACATAGCAATTTTGTGCTTAGATAGCATCAACGAAAATTATTTTGTTTATCAAAACTCAAGTATTAACTCCAGTTCCGAGCGAGAAATTAACTGGGATCTTTTAAAACTGACTGTTAGCAACACAGAAGATATCACCATAATTGAAGACCATCATCAAAATTGGCAAAAAAACCAAAGTTTCGATTCAGCAACCTATTTGGCGTATCAACAAGCAAATATTCGTTCTACTTTGTCTGTTCCTTTACTCTGTCAACAAGATTTAGTGGGGGTTCTAGTCTTACATCACTGCAAAGATGTTCATACTTGGGAGAGTGAGGCAATAAGATTAGCTGTGATGATTGCTACTCAAGCTGCTTTAGCGATCGCTCAGGTAAAAGCTTATGAAAAATTACAAGCTTTGGCACAAAGAGAATCTATGGTCAATACAATTACGGCAGCAATTCGCTCTAGTTTAGAGCCAGAAGCAATTTTTGCAGCTATTACCAAAGAATTAGGACAGGCTTTAGGAGTAGATGGTTGTACTCTGTCTCTGTGGACGAAAGAAGATATGTTTGTCCAATGTGTTGCCTTTTACAATCCTCACGAACAAGCTCGGAGTGTTCGCTCTATTCAGCGTCAGCGCAGAAAGATTCCCAATACTTCTTCTGTACCCATCAGCGAAAATCCTATCTTACAAGAAATGTTAATCACTAAAAAACCAGCGATATTAAAAGATTTAGAGCAAAAAAAAGAGATGGCAAGGTATGAACTGCGTTGGCATTCGAGAGCTAGAGCCTTGCTAATTGCTCCTCTAATTGTGGATGGAGAAATTATTGGCAGTATTACTCTGAGACAATCTAAATCGTCTCGTCATTGGAGTACCTCAGAAATCGAGCTAGTAGAAGCGGTAGCAGCCCAAGCAGCGATCGCCGTACAACAAGCAAGATTATATGAAACTACTAAACAACAAGCAGCCCAACTTCAAGAAAGAGAACAGAAAGTCAAGCAGTTAAATAACTATTTGACTGAATCTGTACTCAAGCGGTTTTTACCCGAGGCGATCGTCGATCGAGCAGCGGTGGGAGAATTGGCTTTAGATTTAAGTCCCGAGCCTTATGTTGTTACTATTTTATTTGCCGATCTAGTCGGTTTTACTTCTTTATCGAGTTATCTAGAAGTCAATACTTTGGCACAATTACTCAATGAATATTTAGAAGCTATGGCTAAAGCTGTATTTGACCAAAGGGGAACAGTAGATAAGTTTATCGGTGATGGTATTATGGCTTTATTCGGTGCGCCAGAAGATTTACCACCTCCAGAACAGGCACAAAGAGCGATCGCCACTGCTAGATTGATGCAGCAATATTTAGACCAACTCAATCAAATTTGGCAAACTAAAGGGATTTTTGATGAAAATATATCTACGCTAAAATTACGTTGTGGTATTCATCAAGGTAGAGCCGTCGTCGGTATGTTTGGTGGTAGACAAAGAAAAGACTATACGGCGGTCGGTAAGGCAGTTAATATTGCAGCTAGATTAGAAGAAGCAGCCGATCCTGGCAGTATTTTAATTTCTTCTACGGTAGCTGCTTGGATAGAAAACAAAGACTTTCAACAAGAACGAGTACTAAAATTGCGCGGAATTAAAGAGGAATTATTGGCGTTTTCCCTTAAGGTTTAACTAGAGCTATTAGCTTTTAGCTATTAGCTTTTAGCTACTGTTCAATTTTATCCAGACTCAGATGGTAACGATACAATGCCACAGGACGACCAGCAGCAGTAAAATAGTCTGGATCTTGGGGCGAGAGATAAATGGCAGTGATTTGTTCTGCTTCTATTTGTCCTGGTTTTAATAAATGATAAGCAGAAGTAGTTTCTACTTCATTAAGATAAATACGCTCATTACTGCGGAATAGTTGTTGGGTTACTTCTGTGGCTACAAATTTACCTTTTTGGGGAGTTTCTTTTGCTCTACCAGTTACTTTAGCAATAAGACGGCGATCGCCTTTAAGTTTGGTAATTTGTTGATTGGGGTTGTCGGGATCGACTTTAACTGTTAAGACATTTTTTTTACCTAAATAAGCTTCAGCAATATGTTGACCATTAAAAGCACGGTCGGCAACTACAGGAATTTTATTAGCGATCGAAAATTGTTTGCCAGGCGAAAAATAATCTTTGCCAAATCTAACCGTAAACTTATATGGTTTATTTAAATCCCTTTGACTCGATTCAAAACCAGGAGTAACAATATCTGGTGCTAGAGGTGCTATTTGCTCTAGTAGAGTACTAGTTACTTGCCACGTCCCCTCCATCCATTCAGGATAAGCTAAATCTCCTTTAGCTATTTGTACGGTCGGTTTACTTTTCCATTCGGGAAATCGATCGATTCTTTGACTTAGAGAAAGAGCACTCGCACTTTGATTAAAGACAAAAAATACAACTAAAATCGTACCAACAAAAATCTGCCATATACGCATAACCATATGATAAATATTCAATACTTCTGACTCCTGACCTCTGACACTTTCAAGATTTGTGTTCTATGAAGCAACCAATTCTAAGCATTATTATCCCAGTTTTGAACGAAGCAAACATTATTCGCTCGATCTTATCGCGATTGCAAAATGATGTGGGAATTGAAATTATTGTCGTTGATGGTGGCAGTCAGGATAATACTTTTGAACTAGCCAAAAGAGTAGGAGTTCGAGTGATTCTCTCACCGCAAACCGGACGTGCTAATCAGATGAATGCAGGGGCAGCAATTGCTACGGGGGATATTCTCCTTTTTCTTCATGCGGATACTCAACTACCGCCAGACTATCTCAATATAGTTAAAGATACTTTGGCTCGACCAAAAGCGATCGCTGGTGCTTTTGAATTGGCTATTGATGCAGATAATAAGTCTTTGCGCTTGGTAGAAATAATGGTTAAATTGCGATCGCGCTGGTTTTCTCTTCCCTATGGGGATCAGGCTATTTTTTTAAAAAGAACTGTCTTTGAAAAGATAGGAGGATTTGCCGATTTACCTATTATGGAAGATTTTGAATTAATCCAGAGATTAAAAAAGCAAGGAAAAATTGCGCTCGCTCCTGCTGCTGTTTTAACTTCTAGTCGTCGTTGGCAAAAACTAGGAGTATTCAAAACCACTCTGATCAACCAATTAATTATTCTTGGTTATTATCTCGGAATTCCCCCCAAGCGATTAAGACGTTTGTATAACAAGAGTTCGTAGTTGTTAGTTGTTATCAGAAGATTGAATTCGTTGAGAAGCCGTAACATGAAAAACAACTACAAAGGTTTTATCTAATTGCTGTTGTAATAATTGTTCGACTACTTTAACTTCTGCTGAAGAAATAGGTTCGGCAACTTTAACTTTTAAAAGAACTGAATGGGGTTTTGCTTTCCAATTAACTCGTAAACTCTCAAGTTCAATACTCTTATGTTTTAACTGGGACTCAGTAACTAAAATCTTGTTAATAGAAGAATTGACTTTAGCTCGATCGATCATTTGCCAAAAACTAATTCCTAATGGAATAGCTAACATAATAATTAGCAAGATAGACACACCCCAAGATAAATTGCGACTTAATTCATTACTGCGGGCATATCCTCCCCAGACATAAACCACAATACAAGCTAAATTAATACCAATTAGGTTAGTTAAATATAGTAGACTTGCACCTAAAGCTGCTTCCCATTGTCCCTGGGATAAGGTTAAACCGACAACGCACAAGGGAGGCATCAAAGCTACAGAAATCGCTGTTCCTGGAATAGCATCACTCATCTCTGGACGAATTTTGGCATAGCCACTAATTCCTCCAGCAACGATCGCAATTAGTAAATCGATTAAAGTAGGTTGAGTTCTCGACCAAATTTCCGAACCAAACTGAGGTATACCAATAATTAGCCCAATAATTAAAGAGCAACCAACAGCGATGATTGTCCCTAGCGCGATCGCTCCTGTACTTCTACTGAGTAGTTTAGCATCTCCTTCTAGAGTGGCAAAAGAAAAACCCCTCAACGGCAGCATCAAAGGTGCAATAATCATCGCCCCAATTATGACGGCAGCACTATTAATCAGTAAACCAAAAGTAGCAATCAAACAAGAACTGAGAATTAAAATTAAATAATTTTGGTCTAACTTAGAATCTTTGACTAGGGATTCTCTTATTTTGAGAATAGGAATTGCTTCTAAACCAAAATTCCTAAGTAATTCCCAGTTTCTACGCATTATTAAGACATAAGTTAAAGAACTTTTACCAGATTAACTGGAGTTGGGAAAATGTTCAAACACCAATCAATTCAAAAGCTATCAGCTAGCAATTAATGAGAAATTGAAACCCACCATTAATTGAAGACCATTAGCTGCAAGCAATTTAACAGAGGTCTTAAACTCCAATAGCTTTAAAGATAAAAAAATAAGTAAAATAACTAACTAGAGAGATAAGATAGGGCGATCGCAAATAGTAAAAACACGTATATAGTTGGAAATGCAAATTGGCAGATACGGTCTACTTTAATTGCTAGGAATTTTAGATTTTCTGTGTTTAACCAATCAACCACTATATTTTCGGCAACTGTTAAGGCTATAGCTACAAAAGAAAGAGACAAAATAGCATCCATTAGCGTTAGGTAAGAAATATTAGGCAGATTTTCCGAAATCAAAAATTGATAAGCAACTACTGTCAGAATACCTGTCAAAGAAAAACTAATTCGATCGGCTAAACTTTCTTCAGCCATCCAGAAAACAGACCAAGAAATTATCACTAAAATTATTAAAGGTATAAGCACTTTCCATAAATAGAAACCAGGTTTGCGAATTAACTTAATCTGCATTAAAAACTTAGAGAATGGTTCTTTCGAGCGTTCTTTCGAGCGTACTTCTAGGTTTTGTTCGATCTGAGTTTCTATATCACCAATTTCCCACTCTGGTAAATTGAGATTAGGATTAAATCCTATTTTCTGTTCGTTTACGTTTAGCTTGATGTAGTTCTCATCCCAAGCAAAAGACTCTATTGCCACTTGAAGAGTTTGTGCATCAAAGGGAAATTTTGTCAAGTCAAAGAAGGATTTTAGTTCTACACTAAATTTTTCTCTATACTGAACAGTACCATTCGCAAAAATGATCAATTCTTCATTTTTTTTAAAGTATTCTCCCACCGCATTGACAAACGTGACACTAGGCCACCATATCCGTTTTATTTTTACATCTGCATCTTCTTCAAGATAAATTCGATCGTGTTTTTCTTTACTGTTCGTCCTCAGACGTGGGTCACACCAAACTAAATCGATCGAACCTTCTAAGCGATAAGTATTTTCAACAGCATTGACATTAGAAATATCAATAACGTATATTCCAATATCAACTCGTGTCGGTCCATTAGAATTAGGTGGATCGACGAAAACTGCTTCGTCAAAGTCAAATTTTTGTTCTGGATTTTCTAGTTGGTAGTTTTTGCTTATGTTTTCATCTATCTGAGGGCAAGAAGCAGCAGAAATTTTAGGTTGAATATTTGAATTGTCTTGAGCGTTGATACTAACTAGAGTAGATAAAATAAAATTAAGTGCCAGCGCAATAATCAAGCTGAATACAACTAATAAAGTAAAAATTGAATTTTTATAGTTGAGGCATTTTATTTTTGGTGGTTTCATATGTAAATATGGTTGTATTGCCAAGATTTTTAGAAACCCTCGGCTCTGTTGTCAGTTGAGTAGCCATTCACATTCTCTTCCTTTCTAGTTAAACTATCATCGAGCTATTTACTAATTCAGTATATAGGTAGGTATATCTTATAAAAAAAAATTATTAGATATAGCTTTAATAACAATTAACAAGATACTAGCGTACGACAAAATAAATTAGTTGGATGTTCGCGTTAACAAAAGTAGTATTAATGTTAGCCTATACAATACTTCTTGACTAAATCTTTATTTAAAGTGATTTAGGCAGATATTGACAATTTTTAATTTATAATTCTCGACGAGCGCCTAAATTTAGTTAAAACCAAATGATCGCATCTAGAACTAGTTCGAGTAATCTAACCAACAATTTTACTTCTTTAAATTTAGCTATTAGTAAATTAATTGATAAGCAAGAAAAAGACTGGGGATATTTTCAGGTCAAAAAAGAAGAAGAGTTTTATTCTTTGCACTTGCCTTTTTTGCCTTGCCTGAGGCTTTACCAAAATACAGCTAGTAATATTTATAAAGCATATTGGTCTAATCCTAAAGACTCAGTACCAGATTTAAAAGATAAAACCAAGTCACCCCAAATTTATATTAAGAAAAAAACTCAAAAAGTTTATGCTCCGCAACAACCGCGCCTCCAAAAAAAGCAGAAGACTTATGAAGTTATCTATCAATACGATTCCCGTACAGAAATTCATCTGATTAGCAAAATTGTAGCTAATGCTATTCGTGACAAAATAGAGCAAAGTGTCTCTAACGTTTCTCAAGATGAGATTATGCCTTTAGTGATGGTTAGAGAAGAAATTTAGACTAGTTGTTTTTAAGAACTGGATATGAAGTAGGAGATTTTTTTGGCAGCCATATAAAAAGCCCTTGGGAGTCTTGCCATGTTTCGACCCCAAGGACTTTCCCTTTTACACTTACTCCTCACACGCTTCCTATATTAATAGTCTTGTTGTTTAAAGAACTACTTTTAGTGACACTTTAAAAATTGTCATATCAGACCTATCTTGAAAATACAACTCAGGAGTCAGCATTAAATTTTAAGAGTTACAGAAGTTTAGAAGTTACACCATGTATTCTTAACTTCCCAGTTCTAGACTTCTGAAGTGACGACCTTAGGAAGTGGCTTATTAAAGAATTTCTTGAGAATTTGTTCTGCCATCTGAGAACTAGTTAAGCCTAAATCCGCTTTTGATTGATCTGGTGTGGCATGATCTACTAGTTTATCTGGTATGCCAAATCGCTTCACAGGAACGAGAACATCATTTTCTTGTAAAGCTTCGAGTACGGCCGAACCAAAACCACCCATCAGACAACCTTCTTCTAGGGTAACAACCTTACCAATTCTTTTAGCTAAAGGCAAAATTAGTTCTGTATCTAAAGGTTTGACGAAACGGGCATTAACTACTGTTGCTTCGATACCGTGTTCGCCAAGAATTTCTGCTACTTGGAGGGCAGGATAGACCATTGTACCGTAGCCTAACAGTAAGAGATCGTCACCATTGCGGAGAATTTCGCCTTTACCAATTTCAATTGGTTCCCAACCTTCTTCCATGAGGGGAACACCAACGCCATTACCGCGAGGATAACGCATAGCGATCGCGCTATCGGTATGATTAATGCCAGTAACTACCATGCGTTGTAATTCTGCTTCGTCTTTTGGTGCCATAACTACGATATTGGGAATACAGCGTAGATAGGCAATATCGTACATTCCCTGATGGGTGGGCCCATCTGCACCAACTATTCCTGCCCGATCTAAACAGAAAAATACGGGTAATTTTTGGATGCAAATATCGTGAATTATTTGATCGTATGCTCTTTGTAAAAAAGTAGAGTAAATTGCTGCTACGGGACGCATACCTTCGCAAGCTAAACCAGCAGCTAGAGTTACGGCATGTTGTTCGGCAATACCAACATCTATATACTGTTTGGGCAGTTTTTTCTGTAATTTATCTAATCCCGTACCAGTTGCCATAGCAGCCGTAATCCCGATAATTTTAGGATTGTTTTCTGCCAAGGTAGTCAAGGTATGAGCAAATACTTTAGAGTACTTGGGAGGTTTGGGTTTGCTGGCAGGAATGGCTTTACCTGTGGCCAAATTGAAAGGACTTTGGGCATGATAGCCTACTTGGTCTTTTTCAGCGATTTCATAACCTTTTCCTTTGACTGTGGCTACATGAACCAAAACTGGCCCTGGTACTTTGTGTGCTTGCTTGAAGGTAGAAATTAATTCTGATAGATTATGACCATCAATCGGCCCAAAATACTTGAAGCCTAGCTCTTCTATAACCGCGCCTACTTTGGGAACTGCTAAACGTTTCATCCCTTCTTTAAGACGATCCACTTCTGGAGTTAAAGATTCACCAAAGAAAGGTAAATGCTTAAATTGTTCTTCCAAGTTATCGGAAATAAACTGAACGGGATCGGACAAACGTACTTTGTTGAGATAGCGAGAAATTGCTCCCACATTAGGAGAAATAGACATCTCGTTATCATTCAGTACTACCATGAGATTGGTATTGGGTAAATGACCTGCATGGTTGATTGCTTCTAGTGCCATACCTCCTGTCAAAGCACCATCACCAATTACGGCAACACATTTAAAGTCTTCTCCTTTGGCATCTCTTGCTAGTGCCATACCCAAAGCAGCAGAGATACTAGTAGAGGCGTGTCCAGCCCCAAAATGATCGAATTTATTTTCGCAACGTTTCAAGTAACCAGCAATACCATCTTTTTGCCGTAGAGTATTAAAGCGATTATATCTACCTGTCAGCATTTTATGGGGATAGGCTTGATGTCCTACGTCCCAAGTAACTTTATCTCGGTCTAAATCGAGAGTTTGATAAAGAGCTATTGTAAGTTCTACTACTCCTAACCCAGGACCTAAATGACCGCCACTAGTAGCAACTGTTTGTAAGTGCTTTTCTCTAATCTGACGGGCAATGTCCTCTAGTTGGCGAAGGGATAAACCATGCAACTGGTTGGGATGAGTTATTTCACTTAAATGCATACCGTCGTGTTCTCTAAATATGGAGTCTTTTATTT
>JAAUYH010016100.1_pt1 | contig 19669 bp, 18 predicted proteins | sample 7278061 | NCBI WGS metagenome assembly JAAUYH01 (sample SAMN14350203, study PRJNA611818) | marine sediment metagenome | isolation source: surface marine sediment (0.6m) | place: French Polynesia: Moorea | collected 2018-08 | reverse complement strand
GGCATAAAAAGCTCCTGCGACCGGGCGCACAGTTACGTAATCATCATATTCTGGCCCGCCGGTGATTTCACCCCGCATTCGTTGAAATACAAAACAAGGGACAACAAGCAAGTCCTGCTCGTCGCGGCTGTCAAGTTAACTTCTGCTGTTTCTCCACCTAGGAGGTTTGCCTTTCAAGAAAGCGGTCGATCTCGGCGCGCGTCGGGATCGCAGTGCTCGCACCGGGTCGGCCGACCTGAAGCGCAGCCGCCACGCTCGCCACGCGCAGCGCTTCCGGTTTGGGCTGCTTTCGGTCGATTTCCCCCAAAAGCACGCCAAGAAAGACGTCACCCGCACCCGTCGAGTCCACCACGTCCACCTCAAAGGCATTGGCAGAGAACGACTGCCCATCCATCGTCAATTCAGCGCCGTCTCTGCCCCTGGTCACAAGCAGACCAAGCCCCTCGGGCAGGTATTCACGCCCCCCCAGGACCTTTTCCAACTGCGCCATCTCGACCGCGTTGACCGCCAGCAAGTCGACTTTTCCCAAGAGCGGCAGCACGCGTTCTTCGACAAACGGCGCGGCGGCATAGGCAACGCGCATTCCCTTGGCAAGCGCCAGGTCCACGCTTCGCTCGGCCTGATTGGTCTCGTTCTGGAAAAGCAGCCAGTCACTCTCGGTCATCTCGCCAAATGCGGCATCGATCGCATCATCAGGGATCTTCTCGTTCGCGCCGGGATCAAGGACGATGATGTTCTCTCCTGCGTCGTCGACGAATATCGTCGCGCTGCCCGTCTCTTCCCCTTTGACGCGAGCAACCAGGTCGTCACCGATACCGGTATCAGCCAAAGCCGCGATGATTGAACTGTCTTCCGCGCCAACGGCCCCCAGGTGACGGACGTCACCGCCCGACCGCGCGATGGCAACCGATTGGTTCAGCCCCTTGCCGCCCAGCCCGACCGAAACAGATTTGGCTGTCAGCGTTTCTCCGGCGATTGGAAATCGGTCCATGCGAAAAACGCGATCCCAGTTTATCGACCCAAGGTTCAGAATTGCCATTGTTCAGGCCTCCCTACTTAACGCTGAAATCTCGCGCCGGAATCGCGCGCATCTCTCATGGTCTAATAGGGTCGATTGCCCAACGCAAAGCCGACGGCACGCCTATTCGTCTGCAATGCTGCTTGGCCAGACTGGGATTTGTGGAAAAGGGAAGACATGCGTCAAGCAGCCATTCGAAGTGGGTGGTATAAACCCCCAGACGGCGGGCGAAGCCGTCACCGACACAATTTTTGCTTTGGATTGTGAGGCGATGATTTCTCTTCCGTCACAGCCTTTGGATTTTGGAACGCCAAGTTCCATTGATCCGCGTGAAGTGATCTGAGATGTACCACGTAGGCGCGCCGGGAAATGGCCCGCCGCATACGGGGAGGATGCTATGACAATCCGCATTGTTGGTGGGGTCACGGCGGCGCAAAAGATCAACGCGGTTGCCAAGACATTCCAGGTGCCCTTGATCCCGCATGCCGGGCAGATGCACAACTACCACCTGACGACGGCCAATACGAACTGCCCGATTAGTGAATACTTCCCGGTCTTCGATGTCGAGGTCGGCAACGAGCTTTTTTACCGCATCTTCAAGGGTGACCCTGATGCGGTGGACGGCTATCTTCAGCTTGACGCCGACACACCGGGCCTCGGCATCGAGATCATCGACGAACACGCCCACAGTTTCGAGATCATCGAATGAGACCCTATTCCGGCATCTGGCCCGTCGCGCCCACGCCGTTCACTGGCGACGGCGCGCTCGATCTCGACGGCATGCGCCGGGTGCTGGACCTGATGATCGATCAGGGCGTCGATGGGATCTGCGTGCTCGCGAACTTCTCCGAGCAGTTCCTGATTTCCGATGCCGAGCGGGAGACGCTGACAAGGCTCTGCCTGGAGCATGTCTCGGGCCGGGTGCCGGTGATCGTGACCATCAGCCATTTCGCCAGCGAAATCGTTGTTCAGCGGGCTCGCCACGCCAAGGATCTGGGCGCCGCCGTCGTGATGATGATGGCACCCTATCACGGAGCGCTTCTGAAAGGCACTCCGGAGCAGACATTCGAGCAATTCGCGCGCGTGGGCGAGGTCGGCATCCCGATCATGCTGCAGGATGCGCCGCTGTCTGGTGTCGACTTACCCGTTCCGTTGCTGGCGCGGATGGCGCGCGAGATCGAGATGCTGAAGCTCTTCAAGATCGAATGCCCCGGCACAGCCACCAAACTCCGCGGCCTGATCGAGGCTGGTGGCGACGCCATCGAAGGGCCATTCGACGGCGAGGAGGCGATCACACTTCTGGCCGATCTCGATGCGGGCGCCACAGGGTCGATGACCTCTGCCCTTATCCCCGACCAGATCAAGCCGGTGATCACCCACCATCTGGCCGGCGACCGCGACGCAGCGAAGGCGGCGTATGCCCGCGTTCTGCCCACGATCAACCACGAAAACCGCCAATGCGGGTTTCGCGCCGCGAAGGAGGCGATGGTTGCCGGAGGCGTCATCAAGTCGGCCTTCTGCCGCCACCCGATTCCGCCGCTGCCGAGGTCGACCCGCGACGAGCTGCTCGATCACCTGCGCCCGCTCGATCCACTGATCTTGACGTGGGGCAAATGACCAAGACCCAGTCTGATATCGCCTCGATTGTCAGCGAGGCCGCACAGGTGCCGGAACGCCGCTCGCTTAGCGCTGAAGCGGCTGACGCCCTGGGTGAACTAATCCTTCTGGAATGGCTCGCCCCCGGCACGCCGGTTCCCGAACGCGACTTTGCCGAGGGGCTTGGGATCAGCCTGACCCCGTTGAAAGATGCTCTGCGAATTCTGGAAACCGAAGTTCTCATCGAATACGGTCCCACACGCCGCCCACGCGTCGCCGATCCCTCGTTGGACGAAATCGCCCAGAACATCGACGTTCTCGGCGCGCTCGTGGCGTTGGCTGGCGAGCTGGCCTGCGAAGTGGCGACGGATGCGGACATCGAGGCGATCACGGCGCTCCAGCAGCAAATGCAGGACGCCTCCGACGATCTTCCGGCGCTGGAGTTCTTCCATCTCGACATGGCGTTTCACGCCCACATCGTCGAGGCAGCGCGGAACGCGCCGTTGTCGCAGACCCACAAGAATTACAACGCTCGGCTGTGGCGGGCGCGCTTCATGTCGTCGCCCCAGGTGGATCGGCGCGACAACACGCTGTCGGAGCACGCCGCAATCACCGATGCGCTCCGTGCCCGCGATGGCCGCCGCACGGCGCGCGAGATGCGCAAGCACCAGCAAAGCATAATCCGAAACCTCAAGCACATCAGGTCCAACCATGGCGAAACCTAAGATCGGCATTGTCCCCGGCGACCCTGGCGGCATCGGCCCGGAACTTGTCGCCAAGCTCTTGAACGACGACGGCGTGGCGGAGGTCGCCGACATCCTTCTGATCGGCGATAGGGCAGTGTTCGAAGCAGGGCAGAGCGTGGCCGGTCAGATCTTTGCGATGACACCTTTGGATGCAACCAAAGACGATTGGACCGGCGTCGATCAGTTCGCACTTCACGAGATGCATACCATCGACCCAGCCGACATCCGCGTCGCCGAAGTCACAGAAGCCGGCGAAACATCTGCCCTGAAGTCCCTCGACGCCGCGCTGGAGTTCACCCAGGCTGGCATCGTGGACGGCTTGATATATGCGCCTTTCAACAAGTCCGCGTTGCATCTTGCCGGTTTCGGCCACGATGATGAATTGCACTATTTGGCCGAGAAGCTAGGGGTCAGCGGCTATATCTCGGAACTTAACACGCTAGACGGGATGTGGACGAGCCGGGTGACCAGCCAAATACCGCTCCGCGACGTCGCCGATATTATCTCCGAGGACCACGTGCATCAGGCCGTTTATCTGATAGACAGGGTCCTGTGTCGGTCCGGCATCTCGCGACCGCGCATCTCGGTCGCCGCGCTGAACCCGCACGCTGGCAACAATGGCAATTTCGGCAGTGAAGAGATCGATATACTCAAGCCAACCGTACAGAAACTCGCTGATCGGCAGATGGCAGTGGACGGGCCTTGGCCTTCGGGCACGGATTTCGTCAAGGCCGTCGCCAAGGAAATCGAAGCAGTGGTGACCATGTATCACGACCGGGGGCAGATCGCGTTGAAACTGTTGAGCTTCGACCGGGGTGTCACGGTTCAGGGCGGCTTGCCGATCCCGGTGACCACAGCAGCCCACGGAACCGCTTTCGACATCCTGTGCGACATGGTCGTCAATTGGGAACAAGGAGAGGTCGCAGCATGAGCTACACACCGACAGGCAAGCACCTGATAGCTGGCGAATGGATAGTCGGGACATCGACATTCGCCTCGCAGCCAGCGACTGGCCCGGCGCATGACTTCTCGGTGGGTACCGAGGCCCATGTCGACGCCGCCGCTGAGGCCGCCGAGGCGGCCTTTTGGTCTTATGGGTATTCCACGCGCGCCGAACGTGCGGCTTTCCTAAATGCAATTGCGGACGAAATCGAGGCCCGGGCGGATGCCATCACCGAGATCGGCACGCAGGAAACCGGCCTGCCAGAGGCCCGGCTGCAAGGCGAACGCGGTCGCACCACGGGCCAGCTCCGCCTGTTCGTCGAGCACATTCTAAAAGGCGACTACCTCGATCGCCGCCATGACCCCGCGCTGCCGGATCGCCAGCCATTGCCGCGCCCGGACCTGCGCATGATCCAGCGGCCCATCGGCCCGGTGGCGGTTTTTGGCGCCTCGAACTTTCCGTTGGCCTTCTCGACCGCGGGCGGCGATACCGCCGCGGCGCTCGCTGCCGGTTGCCCCGTTGTAGTCAAGGGACACTCGGCGCATCCCGGCACCGGTGAGATCATCGCCGAGGCCATCGATGCGGCGATCAAGTCCCAAGGCGTTCATCCCGGCGTATTCTCCCTGATCCAGGGCGGCAACCGCGCGGTGGGTTCACGCCTGGTCCAGCATCCGCTGATCAAGGCGGTGGGCTTCACCGGTTCATTGGCCGGAGGTCGTGCGCTCTTCGACCTTTGCGCCGCGCGGCCTGAACCGATCCCGTTCTTCGGCGAACTCGGCTCGGTCAACCCGATGTTTCTGTTGCCCGAAGCCACCGAAGCACGCGGCACCGAAATTGGCACCGCCTGGACCGGGTCCTTGACCATGGGCGCCGGGCAATTCTGCACCAACCCTGGCATCGCCGTCGTACTCGAGGACTTGGCAGGTCCCTTCATCGAAGCCGCGAGCGCGGCGCTGGCCGGTGCTGCGCCGCAGACCATGCTGACGGACGGCATTGCCGAGGCCTATCGCAGCGGACAAACCCGCGTTCAGGCACAGACCGGCGTGCGGGAAATCCTCACCTCCTCGTGCCAAGGCCGCACCGCGACGCCGTACCTCTACCAGACGGACGCCGACACCTGGCTGGCGAACGAAGTGCTGGGCGAAGAGGTGTTCGGACCTCTTGGCCTGATCGTCACCGTACGGGACATGGACCAGATGCAAGAGGTTGCGCGATCCCTCGCAGGCCAGCTCACGGTCACGCTTCACATGGATGACGGTGACGTGGGCGCCGCGCAAGACCTGCTGCCCATCGCGGAGCGAAAAGCAGGCCGTATTCTCGCCAACGGATTTCCAACCGGCGTCGAGGTTGCGGACAGCATGGTCCATGGCGGGCCGTACCCCGCGTCAACCAACTTTGGGGCCACCTCGGTCGGCACGCTATCGATCCGTCGTTTCCTGAGACCGGTCTGCTACCAAAACATGCCAGCCACAATGATCGAGGACTTCTAGCAAGCTTCCACCGCCGAAGTGCCATTCGCTGCACCGGCCTCCGCGAAGATTACGGAATGTCGTTGACGACAACCACCGAGCCAGCGCAATTGTCTGTTGCCTCCATGATGGACGGCAGGGATTTGGGCCCTCTTTCAGTAAGCTACGCAAAGTCGTGAACAGCTCATCCTCATCTCGTGATCCCGCGGTTTCGTGCGTTCTCACGCTGATGGCGATCGCCGTCGTCTGACATCGGCAAGTTATAGACAGACAGAATCGCAGCGTGACTGTAGGCTCAAGGTCATAGGTTCGTTTCTTCCAAAAAGGAGCTTCCATGACACTTCATCTTCCACCGATGACCCGACGCACGTTTCTGGCAACAACCTCTGCCAGCACGGTCCTTGCCAGCTTGCATCCGTTCTCGGCCTTTGCCTCGGCCGGGCAGGCACATCTCAGGATCATGGAGACAACCGATCTTCATGTGCATGTCTATCCATACGACTACTATTCCGACCGCGAGGTCGACACGGTTGGTCTCGCTCGCACTGCGGCGCATGTGGCCGACATCCGTTCCGAGGCCACGAACTCGTTGCTGATTGACAACGGCGACTTTTTGCAGGGCAATCCGATGGGCGACTATATCGCCTACGAGCGCGGCATGCCCGAGGGTGACATGCACCCGATCATCACCGCGATGAACACGCTCGGTTTCGATGCCTCGACGCTCGGTAATCACGAGTTCAATTACGGGCTCGACTTCTTGATGAAGTCACTGGCCGGAGCGAATTTTCCCGTGGTCACGGCCAATGTCGCCAAAACGCTTGGTGCGACGCCGACCGAGGACACAACCTTGGTGCCGCCCTATGTCGTTCTCGATCGCATGCTGACCGACGGGAGCGGAGAAACGCACCCGATCCGGATCGGATTGATCGGCTTCGTGCCGCCGCAGATTATGAACTGGGACCGCCGCCACCTGGAAGGCAATGTCTCGGCGCGAGACATTGTGGCCACGGCCAAGGCCTATGTCCCGCAGATGCGCGAAGAGGGGGCCGAGATCATCGTGGCGCTCTCGCATTCCGGGATCGGACCTGCCGAGTATGCTGAGGGCATGGAGAACGCCTCTGTCCCGCTGGCCATGGTCGATGGGATCGACGCATTGTTGACGGGGCATCATCACCGCGTCTTCCCCAGCGCCTCCTACGACGGCATCGCAGGGGTCGACACGGCCACCGGCACCATCCACGGCAAACCCGCCGTGATGGGCGGGTTCTGGGGCTCGCATCTGGGCGTGATCGACCTGATGCTCGAACGGGACGGTAACACGTGGCGGATCGCCGGGCAAAGCGTCGAGAACCGGCCCATTTCCAAGCGCAACGAAGATCGCTCCATCACGGCGCTGGTTGAAAGCGACCAATCGATCCTCGATGCGGTCGCGACCGATCACGAGGAAACGCTGGCCTATGTGCGCCGTGCTGTCGGCAAGACTGCCGCGCCGCTTCACAGTTATTTCGCTCTGGTGGCGGACGACCCGTCAGTTCAGATCGTCTCGATTGCGCAGAAATGGTATGTGGAACAGATGCTTGCGGGCACCGAGCACGAAGGCCTGCCGATCCTCTCGGCGGCGGCGCCTTTCAAGGCAGGCGGTCGCGGCGGGCCGGAATACTATACGGACGTGCCCTCGGGCGATGTCGCGATCAAGAACGTGGCCGACCTCTATCTCTATCCGAACACAGTCCGCGCAGTAAGGATCAGCGGAGCGGAATTGCGCGACTGGCTGGAACGCTCTGTCGGTATCTTCAACCAGGTTGAGCCGGGCAAGGCGGATCAGGTGTTGCTCAACCCGGAATTCCCCAGCTACAATTTCGACGTGATCGATGGCGTGACCTACGAGGTCGACCTGTCGCAGCCTTCGAAATTCACGCCGAAGGGCGAGTTGGAGAACCCAGAGGCACAGCGGATCGTGAACCTGACATACAACGGCGCACCGGTCAGCGACGACATGGAGTTCGTCATCGCGACCAACAATTACCGGGCGTCCGGCGGTGGGTCCTTCCCGGGTGCCAAGGGCGACACGATCATCCTGGAAGCACCCGATACCAATCGCGATGTCATCGTGCGCTATATCGTCGAGCAAGGCACCATTGATCCCAAGGCAGACGCCAACTGGAAGTTCGCGCCGCTGCCCGGGACCTCGGTTCTGTTCGATACCGGTCCGGCCGCCGAAAAGTACATCGGCGATGTCAAAGGTGTGGAAATCGAAGCGGCCGGAGATGGCCCCGACGGGTTCGCCCGCTTCCGCATCGGACTTTGAAACAAGAGCCTCCCGCGCCGCGGCGGGAGGCCGCGCTCAGTGCTGGCGAAGACCGCTTGCGTCGAAGCGCATAACGTTCTCGTCCGTCCAAGAAAGCCCGCGCGTTTCGCCTTCGCCGGGGATCGGTAGGGCAGCATCCTGGCGCACCGTGATTTGCGCCCCATCACCAGTGCGCAAGTGGACGAGCGTTTCAGCCCCAAGCGCCTCGGAGTAGCCAACGGTGGCGGTCAAAAGGCCTGTATCGGAGAGCGCGATATGCTCCGGCCGCACCCCGATCCGCCCGGACTGGCCGCCGACAAGCGCGGCGTCGATGAAGTTGGTGGGGGGCGAGCCAATAAAACCAGCGACGAACTCGGTCTCCGGGTTGGCATAAACATCCAGCGGCGCACCAATCTGGTCGGCCACGCCCGCGTTCATCACGATCATCCGGTCAGCCAATGTCATCGCCTCGACCTGATCGTGGGTCACATAAAGCGAGGTCACCCCAAGTTCGCGCTGCAACGCCTTGATTTCCAACCGCATCTGAACACGCAACTTCGCGTCGAGGTTTGACAGTGGCTCGTCGAATAGAAACACGGCCGGCTTCCGCACGATGGCGCGTCCCATGGCCACACGCTGACGCTGGCCGCCCGACAACTCACGCGGTTTTCGTTGCAGGTAGGGCTCCAACTGCAAGAGCTTCGCGGCGGTCTGCACACGCTCGGCGATCTCGGGCTTCGGCACCTTCGCGATCTTCAAGCCATAAGCCATGTTGTCGAAGACCGACATATGCGGATAAAGCGCGTAATTCTGAAAAACCATCGCGATATCACGGTCCATCGGTTCGACATCGTTGACGCGCTTGCCGTTGATCCGCACCTCTCCCGAGGTCACGGTTTCCAGCCCCGCCACCATGCGCAGAAGTGTGGACTTGCCACAGCCAGAGGGGCCGACGATGACGATGAACTCTCCGTCTTCGACGTCGACCGAGACACCGTGGATCACGTCGGTTTTGCCGAACGATTTCTTGACGTTGTCGAGCTTTAGCGTCGCCATTACTTCTCGCTTTCCACCAAGCCGCGGATAAAGAGTTTCTGCATTCCGATCACAACGATCACCGGCGGCACCATCGCGAGGATCGAGGTCGCCATGATCGTTGGCCAATGCGCGAAGTCATCGCCGCTCGGGAACATCTGCTTGATGCCCATGACGATCGTGTTCATCTCGGGATCGGTCGTGATCAGCAGCGGCCAAAGGTACTGGTTCCAGCCGTAGATGAAGAGGATCACGAAGAGCGCTGCGATGTTCGTCCGGCTCATCGGCAGCAGGATATCGAAGAAAAAGCGCATCGGTTTGGCTCCATCGACGCGCGCCGCCTCGGCCAGTTCATCCGGGACAGTCATGAAGAATTGCCGGAACAGGAACGTCGCGGTGGCAGAGGCGATCAGGGGCAGGATCAGGCCCGAATAGCTGTTCAGCATGCCGAAGTTCGCGATCACCTCGAAAGTGGGCACGATCCGCACTTCGACGGGCAGCATGAGAGTCAGGAAGATCAGCCAGAAGAAGACCTTTCGCCCCGGGAACCGGAAATAGACGATGGCAAAGGCCGAGAGGAGCGAGATCGCGATTTTTCCAAGCGCGATCCCCAGTGCCATGACAAGCGAATTCCAAAGCATCGTGGCCACTGGCGCATTGACCCCGGACACCAAGGCCCGTCCGTAATTCTCGAAAAACTTGTCGCCCGGCAGAAGCGGCATCGGAGGGCGCACGATATCCTGCTGGTCGACGGTCGAGGCCACGAAAGCCAGCCAGATTGGGAAGAAGATGAAGGCGACACCGATGATCAGGCCCAGGTGCGTGAGCCAGAGGCCGGAGCCGCGTTTTTCGACCATGCCATTCCGCTCGGCCATCAGTAATGCACCCTGCGTTCGATGTACTTGAACTGCACGACCGTCAGGATCGAAACGATCACCAGCAAGATCACCGACTGCGCGGCCGACGATCCCAGGTCCTGACCGACGAAGCCGTCGGAATAGACCTTGTAGACAAGGATGGTCGTGGCCTGTTGCGGTCCGCCACTTGTGATCGTGTGGATCACGCCGAAGGTTTCGAAGAAGGCGTAGATGATGTTGACGACCAGCAGGAAGAAGGTGGTGGGTGACAACAGCGGCCAGACGATGGTGCGGAACCGCGTCCAGAAACGTGCGCCGTCGATGGCGGCGGCTTCGACCACCGATTTCGGTATCGCTTGCAGGCCGGCGAGGAAAAACAGGAAGTTGTAACTGATCCGCCCCCAGGCACTGGCGACGACGACAAGTCCCATCGCTTCGCCCTCGTTCAGCACGTGGTTCCAGTCATAGCCCAAAATGCCAAGATACCACGTCACCACGCCGACGCGCGTGTTGAACATGAAAAGCCACAGCACACCTGCGACCGCGGGCGCGACGGCATAGGGCCAGATCAGAAGCGTGCGATATGTGCCCGAGCCCTTGATCAAGCGATCGGCGAGGACGGCAAGGTATAGTGCAACGCCCATGGAGACGACCGTGACAAGGATCGAAAAGATCGCCGTGGTGAGGAAGGAGGCGCGATAGAAACGGTCCGACAGCAGGAATTCGAAGTTCCCCAGACCGACCCATTGCATCGATAACCCGAATGGATCGGGAATGAAGAGCGACTGCCAGATCGCCTGGCCTGCCGGGTAGAAAAAGAAGACGGCCGTAATCAGGATCTGCGGCAGCACCAACAGCAACGGCAACCAGATGCCCTTGAAGGTGACGCGTTTCTCCATCAGCCCATAATCCGTTTCCGGCGCTCTTTCATGCGCTCGTTGGCCTCAACCGTTCCGTCGTGGAAGGAACCAAAGACCTTGTCCCAAGGCACCTCAAGCGAGCCATAGTTGCACTCGAAATAGCGGTGATGCATCTGGTGATGGAACGTGCCGAGATCGAGACGGTTCTTGTCCTTCACGATCAGCCCTTCAAAGCCCGAATGGGTGGTGACGGCGGTCAGCGTCAGGTACTGCATATGAAACAGGATGTGCACCGGCGCGGCGGGCACGATGAAGTGCACAAGGCCCGAGCCCAGGAAGATCACGTGCTCGACGGGATGCATCGACAGACCCGACCAAGGGCCGACATTGACGTTCCGGTGATGGACGGCGTGCACGCGCTTGTAAAGCGGCGGCCAATGCAACAGGCGGTGAATCCAATAGAAATAGAAGCTTTCCCAAATTGGGATGAAAAAGAACAGGGCAAGGAACCAAAGCGGGCTCGCCTCCCATGTCAGCACAGGCGCGTATCCGTTGGCCATCGCCCAGAACAAAAGTACTTCGTAACCGGTCCAGACAGTGACCCCTGAAGCAAGCGACCAGAACATGTTGTCCCTGACCTGGCCACCAAGCGTGAATTGCTTGCCTCTTGCAGCAAGCGGGCGCGGATCGAACTTCAATCGGTCGCCCTGGGCACGCCAGCCGTACAGATAAAGGTGCAAACTGCCCGCGACGGCGGTGAACAAAAGCAGGTTGCGGACGTAGAGGCCGACGATCCAGTCGATAGAAATCGAGCGCGTCACCTCTAGCGGCGGCTGAAACCAGGCAACCGTGATCAGCGCGATGCCGACAAAAACGAGCTTCTCGGAAATCCAGAACCAGCGGCTCCAGAACCAGCGGAAGATGTCCCCGGGTTTCCACGGCAGACGAAAGACCGGCGAGACCTGCAATGGCACGTTGGGCGTGTGATTCCAGCCCGGGAGTGGATCTTGTTCTGACATGGCGCTCGGCGGCAGGTTGCGCCCCAAATGTAAGGGGCGCAACCGGTTTTGGCTTAGCGCGTCGAGGCTTCGAAGCGGCGCAGCAGCGCGTTGCCACGCTCGACCGCGCTGTCGAGCGCCGCTTGTGCGTCCTTGTCACCGGACCAGACGGCCTCAAGCTCCTCGTCGATGATGCCGCGAATTTGGTCGAACGAGCCCAGACGCAGACCTTTCGAGTTCGCCGTCGGCTCCTTCGCGGTCATCTGCATGACCGCGATGTCGGTGCCGGGGTTCTCGTCATAGAAGCCCATCATCTTGGTCTTTTCGCCCGCTTCCGCAGTAATTGGCAGATAGCCGGTGTCCTGGTGCCACTTGGCCTGGATATCGGCCGACGACAGGAAGTCGAGAAACGCGGCGATGCCCGCATATTCCTCGTCTGTCTGGCCTTCCATCACCCAAAGCGACGCGCCGCCGATGATGGTGTTCTGAGGCTCGGAAGCCACAGCTTCCCAGTAGGGCAACGGACGCACCTCGAAGTCGAACTCGGCCTCGGCTTTGATCCCCGCGTAACCAGCGGACGACTCGGTGAAGAGCGCGCATTCACCGGCGCGGAAGTTCGCGCCGCCCTCGTTCCGGCGACCCGCATAAATGAACTTGCCATCCTGTGCCCACTGACCCATGGCGCCGATGTGGGCCACTTGTGCGGGGCTGTTGAAGGCAAGCTCGGTGTCGGTGCCAGCAAACCCATTATCCTTCGTGGCGAACGGCGTGTCGTGATAGGCAGAGAAGTTCTCCAGATGGATCCAGCTTTGCCAGGCGGTCGTCATCGGACAATCAACACCGGCCGCCTTCAGTTGATCCAAAACGCCGCCGACCTGTTCCCATGTCTCCATCGGAGTGTCGGGGTCGATGCCTGCTTCCTGCAACTTGTCACGGTTGACCCAAAGCACTGGCGTCGAGGAATTGAACGGGAGCGACAGCATATTGCCATCGGGCGAGGTGTAGTAGCCTTTGACCGAACCGATGTACTTCGACTGGTCGAACCCGTCGCCCATGACTTCGTAGACTGGTTTGATCGCACCTTCGGCGGCCATCATCGTGGCCGTGCCGACTTCGAACACCATCAGGATATCCGGCTGTTCACCTGCCCGGAAGGCCGCGATACCGGCGTTCAGGGTTTCAGAGTAGTTGCCCTTGTGGGTCTGGACGACCGTGTATTCGTCCTGGCTGGCGTTGAACGTGTCGACCTGTTCGGCCACCAGTTCACCCAGACGACCTGTGAAGGCGTGCCAGAACTCGATCTCGGTCGCAGCGAAACTCGCCTGCGCCGATCCCAGAACGGCGGCTGTTGCAATGACGGATGTCAGTGTTTTCATTGTCTATCTCCCTAGAATTACAAATTATTGGTCGCAAACTCCCGCGACGTACCACGTACTGTTTTTCACAATTTATAACCTCATCACGGGCGCTCCACCAAATAGTCGGGCGTGATGCCGGTCCGTTCGATGGCCTGTTCCACGTTCCCTCCGGCAAAAAATCCGAAGCCCGGGACCAGTGCCGACGCGATCCCGTACGCGCGCGCGCCCAGTATGTCCGTGTGCAGGCTGTCGCCCACCATGACGACGCGCGTGCGATCGACATCGCCCAGGCGGTCGAAAACCATGTCGAAGATATTGGCGAAGGGCTTGCCGTAGAACTCCGGTTCCACATCAGCCACATCGGCAAGCCTATGTGCGATATGGCCCGGCTCGACCGAGAAGCCGGTTTCGCGCGGCGCAACGATATCCGGATTGGCGACAAGCACCGGCTTGCTCCGTTGGCGAAGCGCGGTTTCCAAAAGGTCTTGCCGTGCGTGCGTCCAATCGCCGGTCCCGATCAAGAGGATCGAGTCACACGCCTCGTAAGGGGCCGGATCGTCGGCCAAGAGTTCCGCATGAGACAGCCCGAGATCCGCCAGATCGGCCGAGGCAGGCGCAACCACGCCCCAACGACTGTCTCGGTTCCCGTTCATCTTCGACGACAGGGTCTCGCGGCTGGTCACGATGTCATCCCGCGCGAAGTCGTACCCAAGGGCAGTGTATTTCTTCAAAAGCTCATCTGTTCCGACGCTGGCGGCATTCGAAACCACCAGCACGCGTTTGCCGGCGTTTTGCAGCTCGGTCACGCTGTCCGGCACGCCGGGAATAACCGTCTCGCCCACGTTCAAGACACCAAAGGCATCTAGTAGGAAAACATCGAACCGGTTCGCGATGTCGGAAAGCGCGCCAACGCGTTGGAATACGTCAGTTTTCGGCGCTGACGCAGGCAACCGATGCCGCGCCGCCTCATAGGCGTCCAGCGCCTCCTCTGCCGTGATCGACATCATATGATCGCGCCCCGCACCTTGGCCGAGACCCATTCACTGAGGACGACAGCGACCAGAATGACGATCAGGATCAGGCTGACCTGCGGCCAGGCCAGGACGTTCAGCGAGGCGGAAAGCTGCAAGCCGATGCCGCCGGCGCCGACGAGGCCGAGAACGGTGGACTCGCGAATGTTGATGTCCCATCGGAAAACGGCGATGCCGGCGAAGGCGGGCAGGATTTGCGGCACGATGCCATAGGCCATGACCTGCCAGCGGCTCGCGCCCGTGGCCGTGATGGCCTCGACCTGCGTATGGTCGATTTCCTCGATGGCCTCATTGAGCAGTTTCGCGCAGAATCCGATCGACCTGATCGCGATGGCAATGACGCCTGCGAAGACGCCGGGGCCGATTATGGCGATCAGAAGAAGCGCCCAGATCAGCGAGTTGATCGAGCGGGTCGATACGATGATCAAAAGCGCGATGGGTCGTATGAAAAGGGCCGAGGGCGTGGTGTTGCGCGCGGCCAGAAAAGCGACCGGAACAGCAAGGCAGAGCGCGATCAGCGTGCCCAACGTGGCGATGTTCAGCGTGTCCCAGATCGGGCGGCCTAGTTGCGTGATGTATTCCCAGCGGGGTGGTGTTGCACGGGTCCAGATGTCATTTGCGATGCGCGGTGCATCCCAAACAAAGAACCACGTCGTCGCTTCGGAAATCCGCTGCCAGCAAACCACGAAAATCGCAATGCCGATCATCCAGCCGAACCAGCGTATCAGGCTTTCGCCCGTAGTGCGCCGGCGCCAGACCTGCGTGCCTTCACGTTCCAGGACCGGCATTACTGAACCCTCGCGCGGATGATGCCAGAGAGGTACTCCAGAGCCATCACGATGCCGATGATCAACAGCAGAATCGCAGCGGCGGTGTCATATTCATAGCGGTCAAACGCTGTGTTCAGTGTCGCTCCGATTCCGCCTGCGCCGACAAGGCCAAGGATCGCGCTTTCCCGGAAATTGATATCGATCCGGTACATGGAAAGGCCGACAAGCCGTGGCATCACTTGAGGTTGCACTCCGTAGTTGATCCACTGCATCCAGCGCGCGCCACTGGCCTTGATCGCTTCCGCCTGCACCTTGTCCATCGACTCGATGTCTTCGGCCAGAAGCTTCGAGAGAAAGCCGATGGTCGCGAAGGACAGCGTCAGGAATCCGGCAAGCGGACCGAATCCGAAGATCGCCACCAGCAGGATCGCGACGATGATTTCTTGAAGCGCCCGGCTGATGGCGACAATGCCCCGGCAGATCATATAGACCGGCAGTGGTGCGATATTGCGCGCCGCCCCCAGCCCGATGGGGATCGAGATGAGAATGCCCACGACTGAGGCCGCGACAGTCATCACGATGCTTTCCAGAAGCCCATCCCAGATATCGCTCCAGCGCGACGTGAAGTCGGGGCTGGTGAAGGCCAGGATGAAGGCCCACCCGCGATCCAGCCCCTCGTAAACACGGCCCCAATCGACCTCGATGGTCATGACGGCAGCGATCAGATAGGCCACAAAGCCGATAGCCAGCGTCCAGCGCAGCCAGGGGCGCTTGACGAAGGGCGGCTTCCGCCAGCCCTTGCCCAGCATGTCATCCAGTTCCCGATGGCTCATTCGGCAGCCTCGAATTCCTCGTCTTCGTCCTCGACTGTCTCTATGGTCGCTTCCCAGTCCTCCTCGCCGTAAATCTCGGTCAGCTTGCCCGGCGTCAGCCCGGTCGGGCCGCCGTCATAGACGATCTCGCCAAAGCGCAGGCCGACGACACGCGGCACAAACATCTGTGCAAGGGCAACGTCGTGGATGTTGATGATCGCGGCCAGGCCCCGTTCCTGGCACAGCTCGGTGATCAACCGCATGATCTGTCGGCTGGTCTTCGGATCAAGCGACGCGGTCGGTTCGTCCACCAGCAAGAGTTTCGGGTTCTGGATCAAGGCACGGCAGATACCGACCCGCTGACGCTGACCGCCCGAGAGTTCGTCGGCACGTTTGTCGGCCATGTGCAGAAGGCCCACGCGGTCGAGCAGCCTAAACGCCTCGTCCACATCCGCCTGCGGATAGCGTCTCAGAAACGACCGCCAGAACCCCACGTAACCGAGGCGGCCCGAAAGGACATTTTCCATCACCGTCAACCGTTCGACCAGTGCATATTCCTGGAAGATCATCCCCATCTCGCGCCGCGCTTTCCGAAGCGCGCCGGACCCGAGTTTTGTCAGGTCCACCTCATCCAGCATCACAGCGCCGCTGGTGGGTTCCACCAGCCGGTTGATGCATCGGATCATGGTCGATTTACCGGCGCCCGACGGGCCGATCAACGCCAGTACCTGGCCCTTTGGCACGTCAAGATCAATCGCCTTCAGCGCCTGATCGCCGGTCTTGTATGTCTTTGTCAGCTTCTGAAGGCGCAGCATGAGTTAGCCCCTAACGCGGCAGTGTGACAGGCCCGTGACGGGCCTGCCCTGATCGGTGACGGGTCACTCGCAGGCGTAGGAAACGCCGTTGGCCGCGTCGATCTTGCGGATCACTTCCCAGAATTTCTGATAGGTCATTTCAAGGAACTGACCTTCGTTCGACTTCGAGAATTCCGCTTCCAACGTCGTGCCGTCCCATTCGAAGTTGAAGAACGCGTTGCGGATTTTGTCCTGCAACTCGGGCTTCAGGTTATAGACGGTACCGAACCCGGTTGTCGGGAAAGTCTGCGACTTGTAGATCGTTACCACGTCATCTTCGTTGATCACGTCACGCGAAATCATCCGGGACTTGACCGAGTTCGCGATTGAGGCCGCCATATAGTCTTTGTTGGCGACGCCCAGGATCGAATTGTCGTGCTTGCCCGAGAAGACCGGCTCGAAGTCACGTTCCGGCAACATGTCGAAGTCGCCCTTCAGGATTGCGGAGGGTGCCTTGAAGCCAGAGTTCGATGTTGGCGATGTGAAGGCCAACTGGCCGCCCTTGATGTCTTCGACCTTTTCGATGCCAGAGCCGGGATAGGTGATGATCTCCATCTCATAGCCGAAGTTGCCGTCCTTCGAGGCCATGATCGTGAAAGGCCGGAAACCGGCACAGTTCACAGCCAGCGGGTTCGACCCGGTGTTGAAGCCCGCGATGTGCAGGCGGCCTGAACGCATCGCCTCGATCTGCGCGGCATTGTTCTGAACCGGGAAGAAGACGACATCCTTGCCGGTCTCGGCTTCGAGGTGCTCCAGGAAGTCCGACCAGGCGGTCTTGTAGACAGCCGGATCCTCGACCGGTGTATAGGCGAAGATCAATGTATCCGGGTCGATTTGGTCGGCGGCGTCCGTCGGAATATCCGCAATCAGGTCGCCGTCGGCATCACAAAAGCGCTCGTCCAGATCTCCGCGCGGGCAATCCTGGGCCGAGGCCGCGCTGCCAAGCGACAAGAGCGCGATGGCTGAGGCACCGATCAATAGCTTGATGTCCAGTTTCATTTTTTTCTCCCTGTTGAACGGCGCAACGGCACCGTGATTGATGGCTTTTATCTTATTGTTGCTCTGCGACAGAAATTTGAACTTCCGCGCCTTCCAGGGCACTCAGCAGGGCCCCTTGCGGACGGACGTCGACGACCACTGAATGAAAGTCGGCCAGATCGCCTACATGTGCCAAACCCTTGCGGCCGAATTTATCGGAATCGATCAGCAGGTGCCGCACTGCCGCGCGGTGCAGCATCATGCGTTTGACGGCTGCAAAGCCGCGCACGGATTCCGATGGCCCTTCTTCGGAAAAGCCGGACGACCCGATCATGCACCGATCCACGTTGAACCGCGCTAGGAATTCAAGCGTTTCGGTGCCAACGACGGCGGATTCTGCAGCGAGATATTCGCCCGGGCAAAGCAGGACCTGCGGCGCGCCGTGCCCCAGCGTCATGGCGACCGGAATAGAGTTCGTGATGACGGTGCAGGGCGTGCCAAGATAGGCCAGCGCGCGTGCCATCTGGATCGTGGTCGAACCGGAATCGATCATCAGGGTCTCGCCTTCGCCGACAAGCTCGGCGGCGCGCCGTCCAATTCGCTCGCGCTCGTCGATACGGGCGCTTTCCCGCTCGTCCAGACCGGGATAATGACCCTGCGCCGGGGCCGAGGCACCGCCATGGGCGCGCGCGATCAGCCCTTCGTCGGACAGCGCGTCGAAATCCCGCCGAACGGTTTCGGTCGAGACGTTGAATCGCGCCGCCAGGTCGCTGATACGGACATGCGGATGCAGCTTGAGTTCCAACAGGATTTGCCGCCGCCGCTCGCTTTTCTTGAAGCGGGCTTTGTCCCTTTCCTCGACTTGCGCTTTTGCCATCCAACCCGTCCGAGTCTCTCCCTTTTGGCAGACTGTGGTCTTTCGGGCGGGAATTCAATTATAATTGTTGCATAAGCCACAGTTCGGTGTGAGATTTCAAAATACAACAAGGAATTCCAAGATTTGAACAGGCACGCGCCACATCGTTGGACCTTTAAAATGCCGTCGCAGTCATGATTTTGCTGGCTGTACATCTGGCGGCAGCCGTGGCCTTGCTGATCTGGTCCGTGCGCTTGATCAGAACTGGTGTCGAGCGGGCCTTCATGCCTGAGTTGAAGCAGCGTCTGAAAACTCTTTCCAGAAGCCATGTCTCGGCGGCGTCCGGTGGGATGCTTGCCGCGATGGTCATGCAAAGCGCGACGGCAGTTGCGCTCATCAGCGCCGGTTTCGCGGTGTCAGGCATGTTGGCCGCACCGGCGGCGCTGGCGCTGATCCTCGGGGCGGACCTCGGCTCGGCCCTGATGGCGCAGGTCCTGTTCCTGCCGGTGCAGGCAGCGATCCCGTTTGCATTGCTTGCCGGTATCGTGACGTTCTTCAAGGCGGGTAGCCGCAAAACCAAGCAGGTGGGCCGTATCCTGATTGGATTTGCTCTGGTGCTGGTGTCGCTCGGAATGATCCGGCTGGCCACGGCGCCCATCGGCCAAAACGAGATCGTGCAGTCCATTGCCGCCTACTTCCAAGGCGATCTTATCAGCGCGTTTGTCATTGCCGCCGTGCTGGCCTGGATCATGCATTCCAGCCTCGCCGCCGTGCTGACATTCGCCACTTTCGCCGCCGCCGGTCTTGTCTCGGCACCCGTTGCTGCGGCCCTGGTCATCGGCGCCAACCTCGGCGGCGCCGTCATTCCGGTTGTTTTGCTCTCCGGCGCGGACCGCCCCGCACGGCTGGTCGCCCTTGGCAACCTCATGGCCCGTGGCGCGGTCACGCTCGCCTTCCTTGCGGCCCTGCTTCTAGGTGTCTTCCAGCCGTTCCTTTCGGGAACGATGGCGGGTCAGTTGGCAATCGCGCTCCATATCGCCCTGAGTGCCTGCGTCCTGCTGCTGGCGCTTCCATTGGCGGGCGTTCTCGTTCGATTGGGAGAGCGTCTTGTGCCAGAGCACACCGAATGCGTCAGAGCCTCCGTCACGGCGCTGGATGAAACCGCGCTGGATCACACACCTCTGGCACTGGCCTGCGC
>JAAUYH010180240.1_pt1 | contig 19670 bp, 22 predicted proteins | sample 7278061 | NCBI WGS metagenome assembly JAAUYH01 (sample SAMN14350203, study PRJNA611818) | marine sediment metagenome | isolation source: surface marine sediment (0.6m) | place: French Polynesia: Moorea | collected 2018-08 | reverse complement strand
TTATTCATATTTATCTTAACAGAAGGTGAATCAAGAGAGCCAGTTAATACAAGTTAAAAACCAAAGAAAAAAAGTTAAAAATCATCAGAAAAATCAGTAGAGAAATCACACATTAATCTCAAAAAATTCCCCTAATTTTCATCAATCAGGATAATTAGTCTGGTTTTTCTTGCTCATTTTCTCGAAGTCTTTATGTAAGACAAAAACTCAAGAGCTTAAAGGAGAAATAAAAGATGAAAATTCTGTGTAAAGTATTTGCTTTCAAGTGTAATTATCTGGGTAATCTGAAAGATGTAAATGAGCGTATTTTGAGCGTTTTACTGGTTCTAGTGTTTTTATAGTGAGGGTGAAAGTCTCGTAGTTAAAGGCACAGATAGTTACTAAAAATGTAGTCAAATATTACACTAAGCATTTTTAACTCTACCAGGAGTAACTCTGGTGGGACGAACTACAACGCCCTCTATCCCTCCATCAAAGACTGTTGGGATTACCTTTCGCATAATGTTATAACTTGCGTTTATGTCTGCGTTTACTCTGGTTTTCTTGCCCTTTAGTTTATAAATTCCCCTAGTTTCCCGATAGCCACTAAACTTAAATTGTTTAGCATCATCATCACCATAACTAGGGATATAATCTAAGGCTAAAAAACTAGCTTTACTGGTGTAACTTTCCTCAGAGCAAATAACCTTTATTCCTTTCATTGCTCCCTTATAAATCAACATTTCAATAAAGTTCGCATGAGGAATATTAACAAAAGATTGATTGTTTTTCTTGCCGTTATTAACTTCTTGTTTCCATAAAGGATTTTTACCAATGATTAATTGACCAATTCCATACTTATCAAGATGATTGATTATCCATCTACTAGCTTGATGAAGATAAGTATCTACTTGATTATTTCGCTTGGCAGTTAATCTTTGAATTTGCTTAGAGTTTTGCTGTTCTCCTTTAAGCTGCGACTGAAGTTTAGCTTTAATTTTGTTATAAAATTGATTGAGACTTTTAAGCGGTCTTCCGTTAACCAATATCGGTTTAAATCCTGTTTGGTTTGATGTTAAAGCTGCTAAATTGTCTACGCCAATATCTATCGCTGCTACCGCTCTATTGTTGTTTACAGTATAATGTTCGTTTTGTTCATAAACTATTTCAATTACATATTGACCTGTTTTCGGAATAATTCTAGCCTGGGCGATATTTTTTGCTTTTGTCGGCGTACTAATATCTGTACCAGATAATTTGACTATTCCTTTTTTTAACCAAGCCTTACTAATGGCTTGAATTGTGTAAGTAATTAGATTGCGTCCTTTAGTTTTATGTTTATATTTCGGTAATTTTGGTCTACCTGTAAATTTATCGGGATTTTCCTTGTAAGCTTTGTTGGCTTCAAAGAATGATTTCCAATTTTTATCCAAGCCTCTCAGTATTTGTTGGCTTACTTTTCTCGGTAGGGCTTGATAGTCTGACTTGTCTTTTACTAAATGATAAATTTTGTTGTAACCCAGATAAACCTTCTCAAAAATAAATGATTGACGAACTAAATAATTAGCGTAGTTGTAAAGATTTTTAGACAAGAAACAAAGTTCGTCTATCTGTTTCCAGAGCGGACTATTTTCTTTAACTATATGTCTTTCAACTTGCCTCATTATCTGTTAGCTCTTTGATGATTTTTTCGGTTTTTCTCTTGCTTCTTCTCAAACCATATAATCTAGCGCAAAACGAAGTGATTATTGATACTAAATCCTGCATCAATTCATCTTTGCCATTGTCTGCTTCGTTAACTATTTCTAGTTTTTTTCCTGTTTTCTCCAGTAAGATTTTTAGATAATTCGTCCCAAATCTAGCCAACCTATCCTTGTGTTCGACAACTAGAATATTGTAATTATCGTCAACTAGAATCTTAGCTAGTTGCTTGCGGTTATCATTTAATCCACTCCCTACCTCCTTGACTACTTTATAAACGCGATATCCTCTGGCTATTGCATAATTAGTTAATCTTTCCGCTTGTGCATTTAAGTTTGGCTTATTTTCGGCACTACTAACTCTTGAATAAATACAAGCTACTCGCTCAGAAGCTATCTCTGATTCTTCAGTTTTTACTATGATAGTTCCTGTTGGAAGCTGATAAGCATTTAGCTCTCCGCGTTTCCACATTCGCCATGCAGTTTGATAACTAATTCCTGCTTGTTTCGCATAGTCTGATAACTTCATATCTTATATTTTACTAGATATGATTATATATGACTATATTTTTATTTAATGTTTATTATACATACCTTACATAGTAATTTCTCAACAATTCTATGAGTCCAAGAAAGTGTGTTTCTTCGGCAAGTCCATACGAGTCAAAATTCGGCTTTTGTAGAGCTATCAAGGTTGGCAATACAATACACATTGCTGGTACAGCACCAATCGGCAAAGACGGAAAAACTGTTGGAGTAGGAGATCCAGAAGCTCAAGCTCGAAGATGCTTTGATATCATTGGCGAGTCTCTTAATCAACTTGGTGCATCTTATGCTAACGTTGTGCGGACGAGGATGTTCTTAACCAGAATAAGTGATTGGGAGATAATTGGCGCAGTACATGGAGATTATTTTAGTGAGATTCGTCCCGTCAGTACTATGGTTGAGGTTGCACAACTAATTGATTCTGACTGGTTAGTTGAGATAGAGGCAGAAGCGATCGTAGATTAACCTTCTTGCTAATATTGGAAGTAATAGGCAATAGGTTAAGAATCTACAAAATCTGAAAAGATTCAATTTCTAATACTGGCCCGATCATCGCTATAGTCATGACATCTTCACTTATTTTTCCTTCTATTTGAACTTTGGCTAAAGTTTGACGTAAATCTTGGGGAGGATCTTTTAATTCATAGGTTGTACCATCCTCAGCTACTAATGCCCAAGTACCAAAACCAAACCCTTTTTTTTCAATTTTTCCTGTTACTTCCATAGTGATTATTCTAGGTGATTTGTGCTGGCTATCAAAAAAAGATAACAGTTACCAAGACCTCTATTGTACTGATAACTGTTAAATGATAACTGTTGACTGATTAAGCTTTTTGTTTTTCGCCTTTACTAGCTAGATAAGCTAATCCAAAACAGAGTATGGCGTTAATTGCCAGAAAAGAACGAGAAACTAGTTCTGATCCTAAACCTGTTACGGCAGGATCGATCGCAGCACTAATACCTAAACAAGCTGATACTCCCAATGCAGAGCCAATAGCAAACCATTTAAGGGTTTTATTGCCTAAGAATAAAAGAACTAAAGCTAAAGGAATGAGAATACTAGCAGTAAAAGGATTAAGGATAGTATTCCCTGCTGGTACATTCCCTAATTCTGGGATAGAACTACCTAATACACGCAAAGGCCATTGAGGTAGATCGAAAACATATAAACCTTGGAAGAAAAATAAGCCAGAACTACCCAAAATAAGACCACTATTTAAACCAAAGCTAAAGGGTAAATAGTTACGTAAAAACCAAGCTAGTAAGTAAGAACCAACTACCATCAAAATTTTAGGTAATAATGCCACTGCACCACCATCGAGCCAGAAGCGAGGATTTAGATAACCATTATCCCTTACCCAACGGAAAAAGTCGCGGAAGGTAATTTGTCCTTTCAGAGCTAATTTAACTGCTTCTGCTGCATTTAAATGACCTGCACCAAAGTGGTTGAGAGGATCTTCTTGAACTCGGCGGGCTGATTTTTTGAGAACATCTAATACTTGTTCTGGTTCACTAATACCTGATGCTTTAATCAAAGCTGCCACTCCAGCAACGTGAGGGGCTGCCATACTAGTGCCTTGAAAACCGACAAAAGTTGATTCTCCTGTACTAGGATCGATAGTATTTTGGATTATTTTAGCGGTTTCACTACCACCAGGAGCAGAAATATCTACCCCTGCACCGTAATTAGAATAAGGTGCTTTTTCTCCAGCAGCATCGGTAGCAACGACACTGATAACGCGAGGATAACGGGCGGGGTAGGAAGAAGCATTGCGGTTTTCGTTACCAGCAGCAGCAACAATTACTACACCTTTGTCATAAGCATAGTTAATCGCTTCTTTCATTAGGTGACTCTCACCACCACCACCTAAACTCATATTAATTACATCTGCATGGTTGTCGGCAGCAAATTTAATCGCTTCAGCAATATCAGCTACAGTTCCTCCGCCACCAGCAGAAAGAACTTTTAATGGCATAATTTGAGCTTCGTAAGCAATACCTGCTACACCATAACCGTTATTGGTTGATTGTGCGATTGTCCCCGCAACGTGAGTGCCATGACCATTATCATCATTGGCACTAATTTTATCATTAACAAAGTCATAACCTTTGATAACTTTAGTTGATTTGAGGTCAGGTACTTTGGTAACTCCAGTATCTATAACAGCAACCGTAACCCCATCTCCTTTGGTTTCGTCCCACGCTTGTTCTACGTTGATATTATGTAAGTTCCATTGTTTGTTGTACTCTGGATCGTTGGGAACTTCTAACTGATAGTACATATAGTTAGGTTCTATATATTCAGTATCTTGTTTTAGAGATGAGTGTTTGAGGGCTTTAAGGGTTTTTCGATCGCCCTCTACTATATAAACATTGTCATCGATCGAAAAAATACTGTTGAGAGTTGCCGAGCGATTATATGTTTGAAAGATTGTTTGTATTTCTTCTCTAATTTTACTGTTAGGAATATCTTCTCTAAAGTCTAGAATGATCGAATTAAAGTCTCCTTGGCTGGCTAGTCCCTGAAAATTTGACAGAGCAAAAGTTAAACCAAAGATAAATAAACAAAGTAGCAGAAATTTTTTCATTGCCACTCCCGTCCCCTGCGTGCATTTTACCTTCTACGATAACTTATCTTCTCACTGACGAGACGGGAATAAAAAAGCTATAGGCTATTAGCTAGTAATTGGATGGAAATTTTGAGGGCTAATAGCTTATAGCTACTGTTAATACCGATAATTTGGGCAAAATTAGACAGCTAAATGTTGTTCGACAACACTAACTAATCGATTAGTCCAATAGCTAGTAAGTTCTCCATCGACTGCTTCTACCATTACTCGAATAACTGGTTCAGTCCCTGAAGCACGAACCAAAATTCTACCTTGCTCTCCCATCGCAGTTTCTGCTTGAGTAATAGCTTTTTGTAAAGGCTGACATTCTTGCCATTTACTACGACGATCGCGGTCTTCTACCTTTACATTTCGTAAAATTTGGGGATAGGTTTGAAAACTACCATCAAGCAATTCAGCTAAAGAAACGCCAGATTGAGCAACTAGAGTAGTCAGATGGAGAGCCGTTTGAATACCATCCCCAGAAACTCCATGATGATGACAGAGAATATGTCCTGATTGTTCACCACCAAGCATTGCTCCAGTGCGCCACATTTCTGCTTGTACGTGGCGATCGCCTACTGCGGTTCTCGTCATTTTACCGCCTAGTTTTTGCCAAGCTCTTTCAAAACCCAAGTTTGCCATTACTGTGGCGATAATTAGATCATCGGGTAGTTGTTTTTGTTGTTTAAGCTGATTGCCCCATAAATAAAGAATATAATCCCCATCTACTATTCTTCCCTGGGCATCAACAGCCATTACTCTGTCTGCATCTCCATCGAAGGCAAAGCCGAGATCTGCTTGATATTCTTTAACTGCTTGTTGTAGGGAGTTGAGATGAGTAGAGCCACAGTTGACATTTATGCGATCGCCATCTGCTTGAGCATGAAGACAAATAACTTCTGCTCCCAATTGCTCAAAAATAGCTGGTGCAACTTGTACTGATGCACCCCAAGCTAAATCGAGAACAATCCGCATACCTTGGAAATTTAATGGCTGGGGTATTTTTTCGACTAAAGAATTAGTGTAATTTTCTACTAGAGAAGAACGGTAATAATGTTTACCCCAACTAGATGAAGTGACTAAATTTGTTCCTAAAGATTGATGGTCATATAAAGCTCTTAATTTAGCTTCGATGAGTTGAGTAAGAGAATCTGCTAATTTTACCCCGCGATCGCCAAAAAATTTAATACCATTATCTGCTGGCGGATTGTGACTGGCAGAAATCATCACACCCCCTATTGCCTCAGTCATGTTAGTAATAGCAGCAACACAGGGGGTAGGACATAATCCTAAATGCCATACTTCCAAACCCGCAGAAGTAAAGCCAGCAGCCATTGCCATTGCCAGCATATCGCTGGAGTTACGAGAATCTTGTCCAATAACTATTGGGGCTGAGGTTTGAGCAAATTCTTTTAATACTTCCCCAGCACAATAGCCCAGTTGTAGAGCGAAGGATGCATTAAGTATATCTCCTACTTTACCTCGGATACCATCTGTACCAAACAAAGGAGTTTTAGGTAAATGATTACCTAAGTTACTACTCGTCGGCTGTATTTTTTTAATTAAAGTCTGACTAGAATAACTCACACCACTAATCTCCATTCGCGTTTGCATACGCTGTAATAGCTCAAATCTTATTATTAAGCTTCAATTTATAAAGTATAAGGTCAGACATAAGAATATAACTTATGCTTGTTTGTTTTATGGTTATATAGTGAGATAGAAAAAATCTCAACCCTAAATTAAACTATTAATCCTGATTTTGGCTTAAGTTTGTACTTTCTTTGCGGAGAAAGTAATGATCTTAAGTGTGTAAATTTACTGATTAGCTCAAGATTAAGTCAATGATAAGCTCTGAACTAATTTTTACGCCATAAAGATTAGAGTAAGATTACACGTTTAATGTGAAATCTGAGTAAGGGTTGGTTAAGCTGTCTGTGCAAAAAGAATTACAGCAAAGATTCCATTTCTGCTTGAGTTAATCCTTGTTGAAGATAATTAGGATTATCTGGATTATAAGGACTGCTAGCGCGATCGATCTTGATAATTTTAGCTGTGGTTGAAATTACAGGGATATCTGGATCGAAGTTAGTAGGGTGCATTAAAGAACTGGAAAAGCCCTTAAAAATCATGACTTCATCCATCCCATCTTCTATTTCTAGAGTGACGATTAAAACTTCTTCTGGGTGTTTTCTTGTATACTCCTCTAAACGCTGACCAAAAGATTGAGACATAATTTTTACCTAGAACTTGAGATATTGTTGTGACTATATTACTGTTCTAGAGCAGAACGCCCTTGTTTGCCTAAACGAATTAAGACAAAATAAGCTAAATAAATTAGATAGAAAGTTAAGCCTACCATCCCCATAAATCCTAAAAATCCTTCATTGTCAGGCTTAGAATGAATAATTTGCTTATATATCTGGGGAACTTCTAACCAGACTTGGCAAAATGGAGTAGTTAATGCACTCTCACTAAAGCTACAAGAAAGAAAAGGAAGAGTAGCGATCGCTCCAATTGTACAGTAGATCGTTGTTGCCCATCGCCAAGAAGTCAATGTTAGTTTAAGAGTACTTGTGGGTGTATCGACAATTTCCTCGTTTATATCCACCCAAAACCATAATGATATGGGAATTAGTATCCGAGCAGCAATACTAGTGATATAACCAAGACTCCACCCTGGAATCATAAGATAGACAGTAATCATCAATAGACTGGCAACCCGCCAATAAATAATCAACAGTCTAACTATCGCCTCTTTTCTTTTAAATGCAGACCAAATTAACAACACAAAAGGGATAATGACCAAAAAAACTGTTGCCAAGCGATAGTCAGTCCATATCCAAGGTCGAAACCAGATCTCGTTCATAATTGCTTATTTTACTAATTTAAGTTACTAGAATAGCCCCTAAAATGTGGGAAAGCCTAAATAATCTATCAAATTAAAAATGGGAATCTTAGATTTAAGACTCCCATTAGATGATAGGCGATCGACTGAAGTACTGAGACAAGGCTGATTGCCTATAGTACAAGAAATTTATTTAGTCTTCGTATACTCGGCACTCAAGAGCATCAGGGTTATCATCACAGTATTGCTCTAGAGAGCTTTTCTTAGGCTCATTCTGGCGTTGATGAGATGCTTCTGCTTGTAATTCTTCTACTGCATCCCAGGCAGCAGCGCATTCTCCAGAAGTTGAATCTGTGCTACATACTTCTCTAGCATTTTCTAGTTCTTGTTGAATTTTTTCTTTGATATCGCTCATATTTTCCTCTTGATGACTAATTTAAGTTGTTGTTTTAGAGATTTATTAAATCTGGAGTTTATTCAGATTTTCATCACCCTATATCGTTTTTACTGATAACCTAATTTAGTAAAACTATTGCCAATTTAACGCATTTTTATAAGATTTGAGTTTAAAGCTCATCAAAGCTGGTTAAGATGGGAGATCGATCATATCCCCATAAATGGCTAGAGGAAGAACTAAAAATCCTACTGTAATAAGTACAGCCAAAATCAAAGCGATAGTATAAACTAAGGGACTAAAGCTAGTATTCATAGTACCGATCGACTGAAAAGCACTCCATACCCCATGCCGTAGATGAAAACCAAGTAAGATCATTACTCCTCCGTAGCTAAAAGTATAGATAGGACTGCGGAATTTCTCGATTACCAATCTAGCCAAATCTCGCATTTCTACTCCATTAATGACAGTAGAATAATATGTTCCAAACTTAAAAGTGAGTACATGAAAAACTAAAAATACTAGTAGTATTAAGCCTGTCAAAATCATAGTGCGAGAGCTAAGAGATTGCTTACTGGGTTTTCCTGCACTTTTTAATTGTTTGTAATCGATAAGACGAGCTTGCTGTTTATTAATCTGAATAGAAATAGCGACTAACACATGAAAAACTACCAAGCCTAAAAGAATAAATTCAATCAGATCGAGTACAATTCCTAAACTGTTAATAAAGTGAGCTAATTGATTATAAGCTTTGGCATTAGTCAAAAGTACCAGATTTCCCGTCATGTGAAATAGGACAAATAAACTAAGTCCTAAACCACTAATACCTGTAATAAATTTTTTACCGATAGAAGAATTATAGAATTTGATTATTGGTTGATTATTGGTTAATTGTTGATTGTTCATGGTTTATTAACAACTAATAACTGATAACTCCTGTAATGATGTACCATGGTACGTCCCTACAAATTCCTGCTAATTATTGCCTATCAAATATAATAAAGCCATCCTTATGGCTACACCGCTAGTTACTTGCTGAGGAATCAAACTTAGTTTGGGATCATCCATCAAATCAGAAGTAATTTCTACTCCCCGATTAGTAGGCCCTGGATGCAAAACTTTAACTTCTGGTTTACATAGTTTTAGGCGATCGCGAGTAATGCCATAATAGCAATGATACTCTCGTAAACTAGGAATAAAATTACCAGTCATTCGTTCTTTTTGTAACCGCAAAGTCATGACAAAGTCTGCATTTTTTAATGCTGGTTCTAGTTGCCAATGAAGAAATAATCTACTTTTTTGCTCACCTTTGAGTATATCTAAAAAGAGCCTAGGTAAGAGAGTAGGTGGTGCTGCTAAATGAACCTCTGCTCCAGCAGCAGTTAAACTGTAAATGTTCGATCGAGCTACCCTAGAGTGAAGAATATCCCCAACAATAGCGATTTTTTTCCCTGCTAATAGTGCCAATCGAGGGTTTTCTTGGTCTAATACTGAGGTAATAGTAAATAAATCTAGTAAAGCTTGGGAAGGGTGTTGATGTTGTCCGTCTCCAGCATTGAGAATACTTACTCCTGAGTTGAGACAATCCATTTCTTGAGCAATTATCTGGGGAACTCCTGCGTGTTGATGACGAATAACCATAATATTGGCACCCATTGCCAAATAGGTTTTAGCTGTATCTAGAATTGTTTCTCCCTTCGTTAAAGAAGATGTTCCTGGAGCAAAATTCAGAATATCTGCGGAGAGACGTTTGGCTGCTAATTCAAAACTACTACGAGTTCTGGTGGAAGGTTCAAAAAATAAGTTGGCTACTACCTGTCCTTGTAGTGCGGGTACTTTTTTAGTTTTGCGCGATAGCACTTCACGGAAACTAGTAGCCGTTTGTAGAACAGTTTCATATTCAGTTAGAGTGAAATCAGCTAGAGAAAGAATATGCTGTCTAGTCCAAATAGGTGTTGCCATGAAATAGAAATAAGCAGAACTTACGAGGCAACCATAAGGTTATCAGTTTATTTCCCATTCAACAATTGTTTCGTTTGACTAACTAGGCTAAATGTCTTTCTAACCAGTCTTCAAGATCTTCTAATACTTCCTTGTAGTTCAAGTCACTTTGCAACTCATGATAACTTTCTGGATATTCTTTTATTTCTTTGTCGGCAAAAGTTATACTCTCAAAAAAACGATAATTACTTTGCGGTAAAGTTACTCGATCTTCACCACCGTAAAGAATTAAGATAGGTAGTTGCCACTCCTGAATATGGTTATTAATCCAAGCAAGAGTTTGGGTAAACTCTGTTGATAGTCTTGCCGTACCACGAGTATGACGCAAAGTATCTTGCTTATAAGCTTCTATTACTTGAGGGTCGCGGGAACTAGCACTAAGGTCGATGCCAAGGTCTAAGGAGAAACGAGGGTAAATCTGAGAAAGCACGCGTCCTAAGAATAATCTCCAAGGCGGTACACCTACTGCTCCTAAAGCTGGTGCCATAGCAACTATTCCCTGCAAGTGAGATTGAGGATTTTCTGCTCTTAATCCATAATCTAAAACTACTGCTGCTCCTAAACTATGACCTAATAAAAAACAAGGATAGTCTTTTGTTTCGGTCTTAACGAGTCGAATAAAAGTTGCTAGATCCGATCGTAATTCTGTCCAACTGTTAATATAACCTCTTTGACCAGGAGAACGCCCATTACCTCTTTGATCGAAAGAATAAATAGCAAAACCACGATCGACTAAATGAGAAACTATATTGGCATATTTCCCACTATGTCCTCCCAGTCCATGAACAATAACAACTACTCCTTTTATTTTCTTGTCTGGATTCCAGCTTTGATAATAAAGGTTAAATTGATTAGTCCCTAGAAAAGTTCCTTCTTTGCATATCATCAATTTTCGGTAAAGTTCCTTCTTTGCATATCATCAATTTTCCGTAATGATGTTAAACATTATTGTAGGGATTTGACAATATCAAACCCCTACTAATTTGTTGCTGGCACTCAACAATACACTAGAATTATTATGTATTCAGGAATGCTAACAGCCTTAATCTTTTATGGTTATTAATTTGCTCGAAATAGACACTAATTATCATAGAACCTGTCTATAGCATTGCAATGCTTCCCCTTCTTTACCTTGTGCCAGCAAAATATCTCCTATTGAGCGATAGACGGCTTTAGCATCTGGTTTAATTTCCAAGGCTTTTTGGTAACACTTAATTGCATTATCCAATTGACCTTTTTTCTTGAGAGCATCACCTAAGTTTTTATAAGCAGTATCATAATCTGCTTTTAAGTCGATCGCTCTTTGATAGTTACTAATAGCTTCATTAAGTTTATCTTGCTTAGCGTAAACATTCCCTAGAGCAAAATAGAATTTTTCATTATCAGTTTTTAAAGCGATCGCTTGCTGGTAATAATCAATTGCTTCATCAAAACTCTTATGTTTAACCAAAGCATCAGCTAGCTTGGCATATAAACTAGCAGTATTTTCTGTTTTAGATTCTTCTGTTGTAGATTCGATTACTTTTTTATAAGCAGCGATCGCCTTAGCAATCGAATCTTGTTTTTTGAGCAGAAGATCGCCGTATTGTCTGTAAAATCTAGGAGGTAAATCTGGCTTAATTTCAATAGCTTGTTGATAAGCAGCGATCGCACCATAAATTTTATTTTGCTTTCTTAAAACTCTTGCTAACTGAAGATAACCATTAGTATTGGCTGGTTTTAAGCCAATCATTCTTTGATAACATTTAGCAGCTTCTGCCCAATTCTCCTGCTCTTCGTAGATCTTAGCTAATTTAATTAGAGGTTGAGTATAGTCTGGTTTAATCTCAATTGCTTTTTGATAGCTTTCGATCGATTCTGCTAACATCCCTTTTTCTTTCAACTCATCACCTTCAGTTAAATTGGCTTTGGCTTGAGCTTGTAATTTATTAGCTATGCCTTTTCCTGCTGCTTTTTTAGTTTTTACCTGTTCCGTTGATTCGTTGGCTGGCATGGTTGCTTGTTTCCTGGATAGATTTGTATCGATTATTGAAACTAAAGACAATCTTAATTTTTATCCTAGCCAGAGCAAGACAAACATTGTGTTTAAGACTACTATGAGGATTGCTAATTTTATCTGCTTACACCATAGTATTTTGCTTGGCAAGTTTTTAAAATATTAGTTGAAACTTTTTTAATTGTCTAGTTAGAAGTAATTTACTAATGCTTTTTTCCTAATTTTTCTAGGACTTGAAAACTAATCAACAAAAAATTAAAACACTAATATACCCAGAAAGATTGATAAACTGAGTTTGAGAAGTAATTTATTGCAGGAGAAAAGCCTTTGCTAGACGAACAAGCCAAAAAAACCATGCTGCGTAAGATTCCCCACGGACTTTATATTTGCGGAGTTAGAGAAGGTGAAGAAATGAACGGCTTTACCGTTAGCTGGTTAATGCAGTCTTCTTTCAAACCACCACTAATTGTCAATTGTGTCAAGCAGGGTACTGGTTCTCACGACATAATTCAGAAAACAAAAGTATTTGCCATTAGTTTTCTAGAAGATGGACAAAAAGACTTAGCAGCAAAATTTTTCCAACCTAAAAGCCGTGTAGGTAATAAATTTGAAGATGTCGAATTCTATGAAGGAGCGGAAACAGGTTGTCCAATTATTAAAGATTCTTTAGGCTACGTTGAGTGTAAGGTAGTCGGGACAGTAGATGAAGGAGATCATACTGTTTATGTTAGTGAAGTAATTAGTTCAGGAATTCACCGCGAAGGTAAGCAACTCTTGTTAGAAACTACTGGCTGGAATTACGGTGGCTAAATTCAGTTACCAGTAATCAGTTATTGGATTCTTCAATTGGTTAGATACAAATCTAGACTTGTCACCATTACCTACTGATTAATGATTAATGATTACTGATTACTATTACCTATCACCTAAAACTATCAAAATCTATTCAGTAAAATTAGATTAGACAACCATGCCTTTAATTCAAGTTAAATCATCCATCTCTAAACCAGAAAAAGCTGCAGTAGAAAGCTTACTCAAAAATCTATCTGCTAATTTGGCTAAACATTTAGGTAAACCAGAATCCTATGTAATGACAGCTTTTGAGTCCGATGTACCGATGACTTTTGCTGGTACTTTCGATCCAGTTTGTTATGTAGAAATAAAAAGTGTAGGTAGTATGAGTTCTACCCAGACAAAAGCTATGAGTCAAGATTTTTGTCAGCAAATTAGTGAAAAACTGGGAGTACCAACTAACCGTATATATATTGAGTTTAATGATTCCCAAGGATATCTTTGGGGTTGGAATAAGTCTACTTTTGGTTAGTTTTGTCGATATTTTTTCAAATAGAGCAAAAGAATTCTCTTTTTGCTCTTAATTTGGTATTTCTATTTGTTGTGGTAAAGGATTATCATCGCTATTTCTGGTTGATGCGAAGAAAAAGTAACCACCAATGGCTATAGCTATCCCAATTAATATTGCTAAAGGAATTATCCAGTTAATTTTAGTTTTTGATGTAGAAATCTGTTCTTCAGCCTGAATTGATTCTGCTTCAGATACTAAGGTGGAAGTATTAGATTGAGGTGAGCCTGGAAGAAGGTCGGTAACTTGAGGAGAACTAACTTGAGTGGGGACAGGTTTGACAGCCAAAGTAGTTAAATCAGCAGGTACTTTGGCTTTACTTAAATTAGCAGATTCTAGATTAACACCTTTAAGGTTAGTGCTAGTAAGGTCTACATTAGTTAAATCAGCCTCAGTTAAATTAGCACCACGCAAATCACTATTTTTAAGATTGCTATTGCTGAGATTGGCTTTTTTTAAGTTAGCTCCTCGGAGATTAGCATTGCTTAAATCTAATCCTATCAGTTCTTTTCCTTCTGCTCCCTGGTTAACAATTTCCCACACTAATTCCCATTTTCGATCGATCATACTCTGGCGATCGAGGGTTGCAGTTTTGAAGTTAACAAATTGCAATTGAGCATCCTTTAAATAAGCACCATCAATCCTAGCACCACTCAAATTTACATAACTTAAATTGGCATGACTCAGATAGGCACTCTGAAGATTAGCATTACTCAAATTGGCAGATTCTAAATTAGTCTGACATAGATATGCCGATTTTAAATTAGCACCAGTAAGATTAGTATGGCTTAAGTCAGCATTGCTTAAATCTGCGTTATTGAGATCGACTTGAAAAAGAGTACTATAACTAAGATCAATTCCATTAAGATTGGTTTTGGCTGCTCCTTGATTAACAATTTCCCAGACTTTATAAGCTTTAGGATCTAAAATACTGGCAGAATCGATTTGAACCTGCTTAAGAATAGCGTAATCTAGATTTGCTCCCTGCAAATGAACTTTCTGTAAATTGGCACCAAGTAGGTTAGCTCCTTGTAAATTAGCATTGATTAGGTTGATATTTTTGAGGCAAGCATTACTGAGATTACTTTTGCTTAGATTAGCTCTTTCTAAGTTATAGTCACTAATATCATTTCTATAGAAATTAAGTCCACTCAAGTCAGGAATTATATGCGTATTTTCTGTTCTCCATTGATTCCATGCTTCTGCACCTTGCTTGAGTAATTCTATGTGTTCTTTATTTGCCATCTCACAATAGTCTTCCAGCCTTTAGCTTGTTATTATTAGATGAATTTATACAATAAAAGTTAAAAGATAAGTATTTATTTATAAAAAAATTAAGTATTTTTTCTAGATAACCATTGTAGCTAGATTTAAATCGCGACAAAAATGTATACAATCAATCAAGAAAGATAAAAAATATTTACCATAGATGAATTTGTTAATTTTTGAGCCAATTTTTGAATTTTCTCGCCAAAATTGTGTTAGCATTTGCGCTTTTCTCGTTCCCGCTAACTTAATAACAACTTTATTAACTTTAATTTTATTATTCACTCAATATTCTCGAATTAAAATTCGTCTAGCAACTACCTTATCTTTTATCTTTGCTTTTACTCTTTTCCTCCATGTTTCTACCTGGTTTATCATCGGAGTGGTTACTCCTGTTACGTTTATTTTGCTTGGATTAGGCGCAACTTGCTTAGCGATTGTGATTTTAGCAAATATTTATCGACACAAATTGCTAGAGAGCAAATTATCAGCAGTAGGGGGTGTTCGCGAACTGCCGTTACTACACCTACAGAAAAAATAAATTTAATTAACCTAAACAAAAAAGACTGCTTCTCTAATTCTCAATAAAATAAGGACATGATTTATCCAATTCCTCGTCCGCAAATTCCTGCTTGTGCCTGGCAACGTCCTCTTGGTAAAGGATGGGACAAACCCTATACTGTTCGTTATGCTAGCAATTTAGATGATGGTGCTTGGCACGGAATGCCCTTGGGGGGTTTTGGTGCGGGGTGTATTGGTCGATCGACTAAAGGAGATTTTAATCTTTGGCACCTGGATGGAGGAGAACATATTTTTCGTTCTCTTCCTGCTTGCCAGTTTAGTGTCTTTGAGCAACCAGAAGGAGAAGCAGCCCAAGCTTATGCTTTGTGTACGGAAGCTCCAGTTAATCAAGCTTTATCGCGCTGGCAATGGTATCCCCCAGAACAAGGAACTTATTCTGCTCTTTATCCCCGCAGTTGGTTTAAGTATGAGGGCGTATTTAAATCGGAATTAATTTGCGAGCAGTTTTCGCCTGTTTGGGCAGAAAATTACCAAGAAACTAGTTATCCAGTAGCTGTTTTTCAATGGACAGCCCATAACCCGACAGATAAGCCAATTACGGTTAGTATCATGCTAACTTGGCAAAATACTGTTGGTTGGTTTACCAATGCGATTAAATCTCCCACCGTTAAAGTTAGGGATGATGGTAGCCCAGAATATGAATATAGACCAAAGTGGGGCGATAGTACAGGGAATTTTAATCAGTGGATTGAAGATAACTATCGCGTTGGTTGTTTACTAAATCGCGTTCAACCCCATTCAGAGATCCAGGAAGGAGAAGGACAAATTGCGATCGCTTCATCTCGCAATCCTAATCTAGAAATATATTATCTGGGTCGCTGGAATCCTAGTGGAGATGGTTCAGATGTCTGGGATTATTTTGCTGGTAATGGTTCTTTACCAGATAAGGAAGATGAAACCCCTGCTGCCCCAGGAGAACAAATCGCCTGTGCTATGGCAATTCGCTTTACTATCCCCCCAGGTAAAACAAAGCAAATCCCTTTTATTTTGGCTTGGGACTTCCCCATTACGGAATTTAAACAAGGAATAGAATATTATCGCCGTTATACGGACTTTTTTGGACGATCGGGTAAGAATGCTTGGAGTATAATTAGAACTGCTCTTAAACATAGTGATGTCTGGCAAGAAAAAATTCAAGCTTGGCAAAAACCAATCTTAGAACAGTCGAATTTACCAGATTGGTTCAAAATGGCACTATTTAACGAACTATACTTACTCACAGACGGCGGTACTCTCTGGACGGCAGCTACAGAAAACGACCCCATCGGACAATTTGGGGTACTGGAGTGCATGGATTATCGTTGGTACGAAAGCCTTGATGTGCGCTTGTATGGTTCTTTTGCTTTGATGATGTTATGGTCGCGTTTAGATAAATCAGTTTTAGAAGCTTTTGCGAGAGCAATTCCCAAAAATGATCTTACTTCCCGTATAATAGGGTATAATCAGGCGCAAGCTGTACGCAAATTCGCAGGTGCTACTCCTCACGATTTGGGCGCACCTAATGAGCATCCCTGGGAAGAAACTAATTACACATCCTATCAAGATTGCAATCAGTGGAAAGATTTACCTAGTGATTTTGTCTTGCAAGTATATAGAGATTATGTGCTCACAGGTAAAGAAGATACGGAGTTTCTCTGGGAATGTTGGCAGAGTATTACCCAAACTCTAGCTTACTTAAAAGAATTCGATCGCGACGGGGATGGTATACCCGAAAACTCTGGCGCACCCGATCAAACCTTTGACGATTGGCAATTAAAAGGAATTAGTGCTTATTGTGGTGGTTTATGGATTGCAGCTTTAGAAGCAGCTATAGCTATTGGGCAGATCTTAATTAAAAATCCTCCCCTTAATCCACAACTACAACCAACAGATTATCCAGACTGTATTGAAGAGAAAATTAATACTTATAGTAACTGGTTAAAACAGGCGCGATCGATCTATCACGATACTCTCTGGAATGGAGAATATTATCGCCTCGATAGTGAAAGTGGTTCAAAAGTAGTAATGGCAGATCAACTTTGTGGACAATTTTACGCTAGATTATTAGGCTTACCCGATGTTGTGGAAGAAAAGTATGTCAAATCGACTTTGAATAAGATTTATGATGCCTGTTTCCTCAAGTTTCATAACGGAGAATATGGCGCAGCCAATGGCGTTTTACCCGATGGTAGTCCAGTAAATCCAAATGATACTCATCCTTTAGAAGTATGGACGGGAATTAATTTCGGTTTAGCTGCTTTTATGGTGCAAATGGATATGAAAGAAGAAGCATTTAAGTTAACAGAAACTGTAGTCAAACAAGTATATGAAAATGGCTTACAGTTTCGCACCCCCGAAGCAATTACAGCAGTGGGTACTTTTAGGGCAAGTCATTATTTAAGGGCGATGGCTATTTGGGGTATTTATGGTGTTTTAACTGGTTGGGAATAGTAAAGAAAATGTAACTGCTAACCACATTAAAAAATCGCGCAGTGGTGCTGAATATAAAACACAAGCATCATAGACAACAGTAAAGTTTGCCATAGATTATTTATTCGTATCCCATATCCAACTCTTGCGCTTGTGCAGCAAGTTCATGAAGAGATTGCATCCGTTTTGCATCAATATCATTTTTATATTCTATTAAATCTTGATAACGCACTCGACGACGTGTTCCTACTTTACGAAAAGGTATTTCTCCTTTCTCTAGTAATCCAACTAAATAGGGACGAGATACATTTAAAATATCGGCAGCTTCTTGAGTAGTTAACTCGGCATGAATTGGAATTAAGGTTACAGCATTTCCCTGTGCCATTTGTTTCAAAATGTCTACCAATAAATTAAGTGCTTCTTTGGGAATTTCGATCGCTTCACTTTCTTTACCAATATCATCTTGTATTAGAGAAATCTTCTGTATGGGAGAGTTTTTATTTATATAGGAAGAAATCTTTTTACTACTAGTTTGAGCTAAATGAGCTTCGTCTTTTGTCGGTAATATTGTCATTTTATTAGATATATTGATTTTGTTATTCTAGCAAATTTACGAAACAAACGAAACAAGCGAAGTGAACGAAACAAAATTGTATATCTCAAAAGAATTAAATTACTGTATTAGATGCCTAAATAGCTAAAAAGTTACAAGATGCCAATACTGAAGCATTGCGTAATCTTGTAGGACGATCGATCGAAGCTCAAATTATGAATTCTAATTACACTATCATTATTCAATGGTCAGATTTAGAAGGAATAACTGTCTAGATAAAAAACGTAGTCGGACGAAAAGTGCCATGATCGCCGATAAAAAAAATTTACCATTATCGATAAAAAATGTAGCTTCAATGCCCAAATAAGAACGAAATATAAATAGTTTATGAGTATTAGATGATAATGCTTGCAGTTCATAAAGTGTTCCCTTATGCTGAAGCCATTCTAAAATTGCCATGTCAGATTTTCCTGCAAATTGCTCTTCAATAGCCAACGCTTGCGAAACAAGATCTATTATTTGAAAAGTCACGTTTAATCTACAGAGTATGAATAAAAAAATAACAGTTTAAATGAAAAAATCACTAGTAAAGTATAATTCACAAAAGTTCAAAATCTTTTTAAATAATAGTTGTTCATCTTTTATGTAAGTAATATCAGAATTATGTTTGCCAAGTTGATTCTTAGCTAGATGGTATTTTTGAAAATAAAAATCGCCCTGTTGTCTATCTAAATAAGTTAAAGCTTGAATTGCCCAGTTCCAATGAATATTATTCCAATGTTTGTCTTTGAAATTTTTTTCACAAGCGATAAATTTTTCTAAATATTGAGATAAATAATAAACTGACAAATCATTATTAAAACGAACTAAAGCAAAACAAGTAGCCATCTGACGGAAATTACCCCCCAGAAATTTACTAATCTCTTCTATATATTGCGATCGCTTTTTGATTCCTGTAAACCAACAACCTACCGCCTGATGTCGCCAATTAGGATAAGAAATTAATTCTTCAATAATTGAGTTGTTTACATTAGCTAATGCAGGTTTCACTATTTTGACAAAATGAGGTGTGGATTGATTATCTGGTTCTCGCAACCATCTACTATTAAATAAAAACATATAGTAAGGCTCAACCCAATCTTTCCATAATTCCCAATCGTGATTATCCATAAATCATTATTGACTTTCGTGATATTTTAGACTGCGCGATCGCATAATTAATTATGGTTGACAATTAAAGTAGACAAATATTAAATAATGACTATGAACACTAAATCGCAACAACAGCGTAAAGTACTTTTATATCCTGGTGAAGATGGTTACTTTGTAGTCGAAGTACCAAGTTTACCTGGTTGTATTAGTCAGGGAAAAACTCGCGATGAAGCATTGGCAAATATAGAAGAAGCAATTTTTCTTTATATAGA
>JAAUYH010223037.1_pt1 | contig 19676 bp, 16 predicted proteins | sample 7278061 | NCBI WGS metagenome assembly JAAUYH01 (sample SAMN14350203, study PRJNA611818) | marine sediment metagenome | isolation source: surface marine sediment (0.6m) | place: French Polynesia: Moorea | collected 2018-08 | reverse complement strand
TTCCTTGTGGGGTATGGGTTTTACCTTGCTAAAGTTCTGGGACCAATATACAAAGTCTACTGAACTAGACTGAAGAAAACCTAGGTTAGTTAGTCATCTTTTAGATGACTTGGTCTATAAGCAAGGAAATTAATTTCCTTGTGGGGTATGGGTTTTACGTTGTGGGGTATGGGTTTTACGTTAAGTTGACACTAGTGGTAGATGCCGTGCCTATAAGGGATAATTTATTTGTTGGTCTTTCCTTGTTCCTCATCTTCGTGGTCTTCTAGTTGCTTACTCCGTAGATGTTCCATAACCAAATTGAGAGCAGCATCAGCAGACCTTTCCACTACCCAAGCCAGTAATGTAGTAAGTATTACCATTAAAATGGGGTCCATACAACCGTCTCCAGTAACTTATTGTATACAATGGCTTGAATCAAGTCTGGGCAAGGGTTGTGGCTGGTATAATTTTATGTATGGGTTGTGTATGACTTGTGTGACTTGAAGAATAAGTATAAAATTAGCAGCACCATAACCAGTGGAAACAGATTGTTCGCGCTATGGCAGAGCGATCGCTGCAAGCATTCCCAAGAGGTATCCAATTAGCAAAGCAAGCTTTAATCCAGAAGAGATTGAGGCAGAAAGATTTAATTGGTTTGGTTTGTCAGAGTCGTCAACCGATTTCCAAATTCTTTACAGGTAAACCTCTTGATCGGGAAATATTTGTGGGAATTTGCGAAAGACTAGGTTTAGATTGGAAAGAGATTGCCGAACTACCAAAAATAGCTAAACTAACCCACAAAGACAACAACGCTTTTGATATTGACGTCCTCGTGCAGGAAGTACGCGAAAAGATAAAACCCCACATCCAAGAGCGCTGCGGTACAATGCGGGTGCTGGATATGACACATCCCATCGGGTTAAACGATATCTACACCCACGTTAACATTCTAGAGAAAATCACTGGAAGGCGACGGTTAGGAATTGATGAATTATTGCAAAATTATAGTAGCGAAGATTTTGACCACTTTGGACTAGGCAGAATTATTGAAAGACGAATACCAGGATTAGAAGCTGTTAATAAAAATCCCAAGTTGATGATTTTAGGAAAACCTGGGGCTGGTAAAACCACATTTTTGAGATATCTGGCGATTCAATGTATAAGTGGTAAGTTTTATTCTCATCTTGTACCGGTTTTTATCACCCTCAAAGACTTTGCTGAAGCTGAAGATAAACCGGGATTACTGGAATATATAAGTCAGCAATTTTCTAATAGTGTGTCTTTACAAGATGTGATGAAACATAACAGGACACTAATTCTTCTTGATGGCTTGGATGAGGTTAGAGAAAAAGACAACAGTCGTATATTAAAAGAAATTCGTAATTTTTCTAACCAAAATCGAGATAATAACTTTGTTATTACCTGTCGTATTGCTGCACGGGAATATACCTTTGAAAAGTTTACAGAGGTAGAAATTGCCGATTTTGATGATAAACAAATAGCCACTTTTGCAAGCAATTGGTTTAATAATAAAGCTGTAAAACCAGATATTTTTCTTCAACGGCTCGAAGATAATCACCGTATCAAATAACTCGCCACAAATCCACTGCTACTGACATTACTATGTTTAGCATTTGAAGAGTCTGGGGATTTTCCCGCGAATCGTTCTGAACTGTACAAAGAAGGATTAGATGCGCTGCTAAAAAAATGGGATGCTAAACGGGGAATTTACCGCGACCAAGTTTACGAAAAACTCTCTGTCCAGCGTAAAGAAGATTTACTTAGCAAAATTGCTGTGACTACCTTTGAGAAAGGTGACTATTTCTTTAAGCAAAAAATTGCCGAGCAATACATAATAGAATATATCCGCAATTTACCAGATGCAAATACTGACGAAGAAGCATTACAACTGGACAGCGAAAAAGTTTTGAAATCAATTGAAGCACAACATGGGTTATTGGTGGAACGTGCAAAAGGTATTTACTCGTTTTCCCATCTGACATTTCATGAGTATTTCACTGCTAGAGAATTTGTTGTTGGAAAACAGTCATCAGCAGAAGCTTTGCAAAATCTGGTCAGTTATATGATGGGAAAACGCTGGCGAGAAGTATTTTTATTAGCAGTGGGAATGTCGCCAAATGCAGATAGTTTGTTGCTGTTAATGAAAGAAAAAGTTGATGGACTATTAGCCAATGATGAGAAGTTGCAGCAATATTTGGTGTGGGTGAATCTGAAATCTCTTGCAGTGGATGTTCCGTACAAACCAGCAGCAGTTAGAGCTTTTTACTTCTCCCTCTCCCTCGACCTCTCCTTCTCCCTCTCCCTCAACCTCTTCCTTGAGCTCTCCCTCTCCTTCTTCCAAGTCCTCTCCCTCTCCCTCTCCCTCTTACGAGTCCTTTCCCTCTCCCTCTCCCTCTCCCTCGACCTCTACTTCGACCTCGACTTCCACCTCTCCCGAATCCTCTACTTCGACCTCGATGCAGAACTAAAGCAAGCACTGCAACAATTAAAAGAGCAATTAACAGACAAAATTCAAGACGAAACAAAATTTAAAGCGTGGTGGAAAGCTAACGGTCAAGCTTGGACTGAACAACTAAGAAGCGCAATGATTAAATATCGCAATATTGGTCACGATTGGCAGTTGAGTAAACAGCAAAAGGAATTGCTCAACCAGTATTACGACGCTAATAAATTCCTAGTAGAATGCCTAAATAGCGATTGTTATGTCAGCCGTGAAGTGCGACAGGAAATAGAAGATACTTTACTATTACCTATTGCAGAAATTAAGCAGCGTCAGCAACAGATTGAATCATAGATAAGTAAGTGCATCAAATTAAATATAAAACCTCACCCCGGCTAAAGCCACCCCTCTCCTTAGTAAGGAGAGGGGAAGGGGGTGAGGTTTAGGTGTTTGCAGACAAATAATACTTTTTCTATATTAACTAAATCAATGGTTTACTAATTGTTGGCAGAATGTCAAAATCAATGAGAAACTCAAATTAAGGGTGCTTTCCTCACTCGAATTCAAGAACAAATAGAACAAAGGAAATAATAAATTAATGACTAATATCAACTTATTATCAGAACATAAAACCTTTGGTGGTAAACTCGGCTTTTACTCCCATTTCTCCTCCTCCTGTAATGGTGAAATGCGCTTTTCTGTTTACCAACCACCCCAAACCATATCCCAAACTGTACCAATTCTCTATTTTCTCTCCGGGTTAACTTGCACTGAAGAAAATTTTATGATTAAAGCCGGAGCGCAGAAATTTGCAGCAAAGTATGGTTTAATGTTAGTAGTACCGGATACTAGTCCCCGCAATACGGGAATTCCTGGGGAAGACGATGAATGGGACTTTGGCACTGGTGCGGGTTTTTATGTTGATGCTACGCAAAAACCCTGGACATCCAATTACCGGATGTATAGCTACGTTGTCCAAGAATTACCCGCTATCATTGCCGAAAACTTTCCAGCAGAAACCACCAGACAAAGCATCTTTGGTCATTCTATGGGTGGACATGGGGCACTTGTCTGTGGTTTGCGTAACCCCCAGCAATATAAGTCAATATCAGCCTTTGCACCTATTGTGGCACCTATGCGCTGTCCTTGGGGACAAAAGGTATTGAGTGGTTATTTAGGTGAAAATAAAGAAACTTGGCGTCAATACGATGCCAGTGAACTAATAGGACAAGCACCATATCATAGTCCTATTTTAATCGATCAAGGAACCAGCGACCAATATTTAAAAGAACAATTATTACCAGAATTATTTGAGAAAGCTTGCGCGGAAGTTAATCAACCCCTCATTCTACGTTATCAAGAAGGCTACGACCACAGTTATTATTTTGTCGCCACTTTTATGGAAGATCACATCCGCCATCATGCGATCGCACTCTTGCAATAGTTAGAAGTAGAGACGCGACATGTCGCGTCTCTACGGAGTTAGGAGTTAGTAATTTCAATAATACAACATTCGCTTTCAAAAAGCTAGTAAATAACTTAAAATCTCCCACAGGAGATAAGATAAATAAACCACATAGATTTTGAAAGCCATAGTTTTTTATTGAGCGAATTTGAGAACAAAATCCTATGCTGTTCTCCGTTCCCTCTTCCCCGTTAAGAGTTCCCTTTTGAAAAACTCCATTTTTCGTTTTCGAGTTGGCTTATTAGGGTGTTTTAGTATAAAGCCATACCGCACCCTACTTACTCTTACCCCCTCTCCCATGGGGAGAGGGGTTTGGGGTGAGGGTAACAGAGGGGTTAGGGGGTGTTTTCAAAGTACCGTGTAGGTTGGGTAGAACGGAGTGAAACCCAACATTCTTCGTCAGATTTGTTGGGTTTCGTTCCTCAACCCAACCTACAATTAAGCTTTTCCCCCTCTCCCATTGGGAGAGGGGTTAGGGGTGAGGGGTGAGGGGATAACTATTTCGATGGAAGAGGATCTAAGTTGCGATTAACGCCACACCATTGCGACGGGAATCTCCAGTTCCTTCCATGACTCCCGTAGCTGTTTTTCTCACCGCATGTACACCCCCAAAGAACATATTTTTATCTTGCCATAAAAGCGTTTTTGTGCTGTCAGGAAGTTCCAAATTTGTTAAACTTTCTGTTGCAAATCCTGGTTCGATATTAAACAAGTTATTTTCCCAGTGACATCGGGGATTTTCTACTGCATCAGTTATGGACATTTGCCAATCTATAAGATTAGAAATAACTTGAAAAATAGCTGTACGAATGCGGTTAGAACCTCCAGAACCTAAAACTATTTCTGGTTTACCATCTTTGAGTAATATTGTGGGAGCCATCATTGAAGAAATACGTTGATTTTCTTGCCATTGATGAAAGCCATGGGGGTTTAAATCTTCTTCCCCTAACATATTATTCATCATAATTCCGGTTCCGGGAATCATATAACCAGAACCTTCACCATTTGATGTAGTTACAGATGCGGCATTACCTTCATTATCGATAACACTAATATGGGTGGTACTTCCCCATTTATTCACCACATTATTTAATTCTTGGGCATAATTGGATAAATAATCTACACTCAATAATTGTTCGGCGATATTTGATTGATAAATATAGGCATCGTAGCCATTTTTTCTAGCTACATTTGTTAATCGCATCACCTCTATCAGACTGCGCAAATGCAAACAAGAACCAAATTCAATATCGCTAAAATTAAGCTGAGATAAGAGGGCTAAACTAAAAGCGATAAGTATACCACCAGAACTTGGCGGGGGGTTAGTTAATAATGTGCGATTGCGATAATTAATAGCTAAAGGTTCTCTTTGAATAACTTGGTAATTTTGTAAATCTTCTAAGGTTAAATAACCGCCCCTATTCTGACAATCTTTAACTATTTGTTTGGCAATCTCTCCAGCATAAAAATATTCCGAACCCTTGGCTGCTAACTCCGTTAAAGTTGCTGCTAAATCTGGCATGACTAAAATATCTCCAGCTACTTTTAGCTTTCCATCTTTTAGATAGATTTGGCGAGCTTCTTTTGAAGATAAAATAATTGGTTTTAATATTTTCAAACAGTAAGCTTGATAATCACTAATTTCTAGACCATTTTGGGCATAATCTATGGCTGGAGATGCGACTATATGAAAAGGTAAGCTTCCTAATTGTTTATGAACTGCAAATACTCCTTTAATATTTCCCGGAACAGCTATAGAACCTAATCCAATATGGAAGGTTTGGATTGCATCGCCAAAATCAACACCCACGGGAAAAAAGTCAACATCATTCTCTAATTTTTTCTGGCACGGTGTTTGGGTAAAAAAATCAAACAAAATGTTTTTATTCTCTTTTGTATGTGCTAGAAAAAAACCTCCACCAGCCATTGATGTTAACAATGGTTCAGCAACAAAAGATGCTAACATTGCTGCCACTGCGGCATCAAAAGCATTACCACCTAATTGCAACATTTCTCTTCCAGCTTCGGCTGTTTTTTGATGTCCGGCTGCTATTACACCACGAGTCTTTTTTGCCATTGACTTTAACTGTTTTTATCTAAAAGATTTACTTGTGTTTTTTGAGCTTCAATTGAAAAAATAAAGAAACCGAGTTTCTATAGGTGGAGAACCGAGAATTTGAGTATACATGCCAAAACAAACCCGGTTTCTACACCCTCATGAGAGTTTTATCTTTATTTTATAAACATCCTCTGAGAGGATACGAGTAAATATCAAAAAAGCTCAATTATGGATATTCTGTCAATAGTTTAATTTGCAAACTGTAGCAGAATATAGGAATCCGGTTTATTTTTCTTGGCTTAGCCTGCACTTGCGCTTATAAAATTAGATATCTTTAGGTATCTGTAGGGTGGGTTAGAGGTTATTTATAAAGTAAACCTTAAGACCCAAGAAACCCGGTTTCTCCCTACACCCATAGACTTAATATTTACTTGCGAAATGGTCTCTTAGACTAAAGTCATAACGCACCAAAACCCTCTCAGGAATAACACAACGGCAGTTTTGCGCTTCTTTCGTATCCACACCGCAAACTGCCTCCCCTAAGTGTTTTTCAAAAATCAAATACTAATCCTATATCTTTTTGATTAATAATAAGGAGAGGGGTAGCTTTAGTCGGGGTGAGGTTTTGACTGTATTCCATAAGCGTGAAAAGCGCTATAAGATTATTGACCTGTAAAATCCTACATTTTGGTTTAGAAATCCGGTTTCTTTATACTTACCCTTGAATAGTGCAAGTTGTTAATATTTACCTACTCCGCACACCTATATACTTTCAGTATTTTCACGTCAGTTATTCAAATATGATATAATTTATACTTCTAGTATAAAATATAAGTATTGATATGAAAAATATTTTAAACGGTCGAGAAACTCAAGCCAGAACTCGTCTACTTTTGGCTTTGTGGGATTTGGGTGGAATAAACCAGGAAGTGAAAAAAGGTAAGCTAGCTAAGCGAATTGTATCTAAAGGTACAAAGATAGCAGATTATCAAAGCATCTTTGAGGAATTAACAGAAAAAGGTGCGATCGCTATGTCTAAAAATGGTTATACTCTCTCTCCCCAGGGGTTAGAGATATTGAGTCAGGGGTTGCAAAATCCTGAGTTTAGGTTTCCAGGGACGATTATTGGTACTTGGGTAGTTAATGCGCTGCTTGAGTGGATTAGTCAGATGGATGAGGGAATAAATAGTGTATCTCCATCAGTGAACGGAAATCGTGTCAAAAGTGGGATTAAGTCTTATTCAGAGTTTGAGAAAGTTGCTTCCCAAGTCTACGAAAAATTAAACCGGGAATATAACTTTAATCATTTAGTGCCAATTTATCGCATTCGTCGGGAAATAGGAAATAGAGTCACTCGTGCAGATTTTAATGAATGGCTATTGGAAATGCAAGCTAATGATATCCTCCAACTCCAAGGGGGAACTGTGGAAGATAGCGCACTAGATAAAATTGAAGATTCCATCAGTACCGAACTTGATGGATTACGTTGCTATGCTAGGATTTTACAACCATAAATATTATTTTTTTGATTTACTAAATGGATGAATAAAACCATGAGTGTAACTAATTCTCATATTAATGAATTAATTGAAAATTATAATCCATTCGCAGGAAATATTGTAGTTAGAACTGCTCAAATTTGGGGTAAAAGTTTTCCTGATGCAGCTTCAATAAATGCTCATGCTTCCAATGCAGTATTTGATGCGGTGGAAAAAGTTTGTCAGGGAGAACGTGAAACAGTAGGTATTACGATTACTGCTGAAAAAGGATTAGGTAAAAGCCACATTATTAGCCGCATTCGTCATCACTTGCAAGCAGACAATAAGACTTTGTTTATTTACATGAGCAAGTATGACAATTTAAATCAAATTCAATATAATTTTCTAGAAAGTGTTGCTTCTAGCTTGAGAGTTTTTAGCAATCAAAAAGTCATGCAATGGCAAGAAATAGCAGCAGCATTAATCAATGAAGCTAAACATTGGAATTGTACACCTCAACAATACATTAATTGGTTTCCCACATGGCTTGATCAACACTCAAATAAAGTAGTTGAGATGCTGACAAAAGATATTTTACAAGCAAAGCCAGCAATAACTAATCCTTACTTAGTACAAGCAATTTTATGGACATTATCTTCTGAACATGTTAACTATGCAAATTACTGGCTATCTGGTTCAGAGTTAACCCAGACACAAGCTGAATTCATGGGATTACCAAATCCTAAAAATGAAGATAGGGAAGCAAATGGATTAAGCAATGTACGTCAAGTTTTAGATATTATCAGTAACTATAGAATTCCAGTTATTTGTTTTGATGAATTAGATATTGCTGAAGTTTCTGATAATGGTTTTACAGCAGCACAGGTAGTTGCGAGTTTAGCAAAAGATTTATATAACACTTTGACAAAAGGTGTTTTACTACTAGCAATGTATCCTGAAACTTGGAATGACCAAATTAGGTTTTTACCACAAGCTGAAGCTGTCATAGATAGATTAGCCAGCGAACAAGTAGATAGACAACCAATTACATTAAAATATCTCAATTCTGATGATATTGTTTCCCTAGTTGAACAGTGGCTAAAAGATTTTTATCATACTCATCAAATAGTTCCTCCCCATCCTCTTTATCCATTTGATGAAAATCAACTGAGAAACTTAGGTAGAAGTAAACCAACTGTTAGGTCAATTTTAAAATGGTGTGCAGACAATTTATTACCTGGTATTGTTGTACCGGAGACAGTAATCATTAATCATCCTGTAGAACCATATTTCCAACAAGAATTAGCTAAAGTTGAAGCTTCTATATATTCTTTATTTGAAAATGAAGCTGCTATTGCTGATGCTTTGTATCTGGGATTTGCTACTCTCATTGGAGAAACAGTAGAGGGAGTAAAAATAGAAGATGTGAAAAAATTGGAGGATACCCCAGGACATCAACATCAATATATTGATTTTAAAATTATCGGTAATCAAGGAAAAGTCAAAATTGGAGTGGATACCATTCAACAATCTAACGGAAGATATATCGGAGATGCATTAAAACGTTTAATTGATTATGAAAAATTTGACTTAACTCGTGGTTGTTTGATTCGTTCTAAACCGATTAATGCAGCAGCAGTTGTTGCCCAAGAATGTCTGAGAAAACTGTCAAAACAATTGGGTGGTAAATGGGTTGCATTGCGACAAGAAGATATTAAACCTCTTTTAGCTATATCTTTTGTTTATCAAAACAAAATTAATGAATTAAATAACCAGAAAATTGTTGATTTTATTCAGCAGAACAAACTAGTAATTAATAATCCACTAATTCGAGAAATTATCAGATAATCTTCTGGACAATAAATAACAGCATAATTTAGATGAGTAATTAGCAACACAAACACCTCAAAGTATCTAAAAGTATCTATCCATTGATAACCTTAAGTAACCACTCAAAATGAATCAAAAGGTTTCAATCTCTACGGCATTATGTTTACCTGTTTCTGATATTGAAGCATTAATACAGGGACAAACAATTGCAGCTTTACCCCGAATGTTTATTCATCCTGGACAACAATTTGCTCTTTACCCCAGCAACTCTTTACCTATTCCACTTGCAATTGAACAATACTATCGCTCAAATTATTTACCTATTGCTCAAACTAATCTAAATAGAACTAGTTTAGAAAAAGTTTCAATTCAAGGTTGGGCAAAATGTGAACTATGCCAAATTATTGATAACACCACAACTTTAGATACTTTATCTGAAATCACAATCTGGACACCAGAAGCTTTACAGAAAATATTACAACAGCAACAACATATTTTCTTAGCTTATTTGCGTGTTTATCAACTTCCTCAACCTCAAAAAGTAACAGTCAATCATCACATAAATGACAAAATCGGTAAATTCGTCAGCTTACCTTTGACTGCTACCAATTCCACCCCCATTTTGAGTGATCGCACTTTTGCACAACGCAAACAGCAGCTAGAAAACCTCCAACCACCCCTGCATCCTGAATTAGAAACCTTACAGATTCTGTTAGCAACCCTTACTCACCCAGCAGCAAAACAATTGAGTGATGAGATCAAACTATTCTTGGGTTGGAATAGTCACAACAGCACACAACCAATTGATTCTGACTTAGCTTGGATTAAAAAAATAGCAGAAGTTGGTAACTCCAGCGATGGACATAAATTTGAAAAATTAGTCCGTAAAGCATTACTCAAATTAGGCTTTACTGGTTCCGGACTCAATCCAGAAATCACTGCTGGTGCTGGTGAAATAGATTTTTATTGTGAATATCCATATCCAATAGTAGGAGAATGTAAAGCCACTAAATCAGAAAAAGTACCTGACAGTACACCAGCACAACTGTTAAAAATAGGCATGAATCATTTAGGTAAATCCCAGTATGATAACTCTATTAAATTAATAGTCGCTGCTGGAAAACTCAATTTTTATGCCAAGAGAACAGCTAGAGAAAACTATATGAATGTCATTAGTCCCGAAACATTACAAAAACTTGTAGAACTCCAAGCAAAATATCAAGGTTCTATTAATCTCTTAGAACTCAAACAGTGTTTGCAACAAGAACCCTTTGGTTTAGCTGATAATAAAATTAATAGCTATATTCAGAAAATCTATCAAAATATAAAATTGCGATCGCACATTATCCAAACATTAAAAAAACATCTCGAAATAGCTAAATGTGAGAAAGCAGGTGTAGAAGCACTCCATGCAGCTTTTATTCATTCCAACCCTCCACAAATGATAGATTCTAAACAATTGCGGGAAATCTTAATCGAACTCTCCTCACCCTTAACCGGATACATCGGAAGAATTAAAGGAGAAGATTGGAGACGCGATTACTTTTACTTCCTCCGTGACTTACCCATTACCTGAATCTCTAAATGTATGAAAAATTTTATCTCACCCTGACAAGACCGGACATCCCTCTCCTACCCTCACCTCTATAGAGGTTTTCAGTTGAGTGCAATACAACAACAACCTCACCCCCTTCCCCTCTGGTGAACTTGCAAAGAGGGGTGTCGGTCGGACGGGGTGAAGTTCATCTGTATTCTATCCAAGTGAAAACTGTTATAACCCCTCTCCCATTGGGAGAGGGGGAAAAGGAGAAGGAAAGAGGGTGAGGTTTAAGTGCAGCAAATTACTTCTGTTTTCTCTACGTTTTCTACGTTTTCTACGTCTATTATCACTTTGCATATCATCTTTAAGCAACTTTATTAAGAGTTGGTTTTGGAAGTTTCTCATTCATTGCTTCATAAGCCATAATTAAAGACTCTAACGCTTCAATTCCATTGGTTACAGCTTCTTCATAACTATCACCATGACTTCTCTAAAGCTGTCCGGGAAAATCAGAAAACCCCACTAAAAAACAATTATCTTCTTCAGACCATTGAATCAGCATTTGATACTTAAATTTGCTGATCTTCTAGGTTCTCCTGTTATCTGTGTTCTACTTCCTTTATAGCTTTCTAAACCTCTTTTTCTTGATCAGGTTTCCCATCCGCACTATCTTTGTCTGAAATCGTTAATTTTCCACTCTAGAAAGGATGTATCCAGTTAGTATGACTACATTTCCCTAGGAGTTCAGTAAAATCTAATTGACATAGCATCTGTTTTAACTCCCTTATTTTTTCGGCATAGTTCAGGAATTGATTTTGAATCACAACATATTAACATCAGCAATTTCAGTTTGATATTGTTTACAATCTAGCAGTGCGATCGCAATTTTTTGTAGGTTGGGTGAAACTGATAACTTGCACCATTCTCAATTAAGTATCCTCAACACCTAGGAATAAATTCCCAGGCTGATAAACAAAGTCTGATAAAGCAGACTGGGAAAGGTAGGAGAGCGCGTTTTAACGTGCTTGGTTTATTGGTTCCTTGAAATTTATTTCGAGGTGGGAATGTGTGTTAAACGACATTGGTGCAAGTTGTTAGTTTTAACGTACTTGGTGTATTGGTTCCTTGAAATTTATTTCAAGGTGGGTGGTGAGGCTAAACGACATTGGTGCAAGTTGTTAGGTCAAACGGAGTCAAACCCAACAAATTACTTCTAGTGCAGTTTTTTGAAAATTGGATCGAGTCTGGCAGCGCGTCGTGCAGGAAAAACACGAAAAAATAACCCAATTCCACCAGAAATCCGTTTTTTCATCGCTACACCACAGGAGTTGATTCTCTGTAGCGACTCTCTTGATTATCAAGTGCGATTGCAATTCTAAATACGTTTAACTCAACAAACCGAATTTTTTCCAGGAGTGATTAGCAAGGGACTTCCTTGGAAATGGACGAGTGCGCCAAATGTTTGTGATACGATGATTCCAAAAGTCTGTGGTTGAATGACTTTTTTTGTTAATTACTTTGTCGCGGTTTGACACACCCAACTGGGAAATAATGCTATGTTCTTTTTGAGCCAATCCCTTTGTTTGCCCCAATCGCAATACAACTTATGACTCTAAATTTATATTTTCTGCGACATGGAGAAACTACTTTCAGCCAAAGTGGTAATTTCTGCGGTGAAACTGATGCACAGTTGACACCCGAAGGTATAAAGATGGCACAGAGTTTTGCCAATGTTTATCAAAAATTGCAGTGGGAAGCAGTTTATGTTAGTCCGATGAAACGGACGGTCGCAACTGCAAAGCCATTTTGTGATGCGACCGGTATAGATATGCAGTTGCGTTATGGACTCAGAGAAGGTAGTTATGGCGAATGGGAAACTAAAAGTAAATCCTTCGCTCAAGAAAATTACCCAGAAAACTATATTAAATGGTTAACAGAACCCGCTTGGAATGCACCCAAAGGTGGGGAAACTGCGGTAGATATTGCTAACCGTTCTATGCCCGTAATTGCTGAAATTCAAGAAAAACATCCCCAAGGTAATGTTTTAGTCGTATCCCACAAAGCCACGATTCGGATTATGCTTTGCAGTTTATTGGGTATTGATTTGGGACGTTATCGCTATCGAGTTAATATTTTGGTCGCATCAGTAAGTATGGTGAAATTGGACGTTAATGGTCCCTTGTTAGAAATATTAGGCGATCGCCACCATATTCCAGAGCATATTCGCTCCCGTCCGGGAACATAATTACGAGAAATAGATGTTGAGTCTGTCCACAAAATAATTATCCCGTGCTTCGGGCATCTTGCCCGAACAAAAATGTAATCACATCTGCGAAATGTGGGATCAAAATCACTCGTAATGCGTCCACATTGTGACGTACCTACGCTGACCTACCCCAAAATGATGTTGTTTGAATTGGGGATAGGTAAAAGTCCTATAACGTCCTTTAGCCTTAAATCTAGGTCTACCAGATTTTTTACCATTACAATCACCTTGTAAGCATCTTTCAAAAGCTAACTCTATTCTTTTAGGCACTTCTTGGAGTACTTGACTATGGATATTTTTGTACCAAGGTCTATCGATTTTGAGTTGCTTTAAAGATGCTTTTTGATTGTAGTAGTTCGGGTTATCTTTCAACTTTTGGAAGATGACGAATAAGTGGGCATCTATCAATAGCACATCTATTTTGTTCGTAGCAGTCAAACCGTTGACCTAACAAATAATTGTATTGGTATCTCAACATATCCAAAGTATTATCTATAATTTCTTGCTGTTGTTTATTTGGTTTGATTTTGTATTGATATGATATTCTCACTTGTCCATCACCTCCTTTTGTTGCTAACTAACTTTTCATAAGGTGGAGGATTTTGAAAAGGATTTTCTGCAAGAATGGCAAGTAAGTCTTCAGCTTTATCCTTCAAATTACTGGAAGCTAATTTTTTTGCATCTTTTTGTGCTTGCTCCCGTGTAAACTAATTACCAATTACTCCCTTCTTCTTGACTCACCAATCCAAATTCCTATCGCAATCTTCAATAGAAGTATCTAACCGTTCTTTAATAGATTCTCACATTCCAGGAATAGACAACAAATAAAGAGTTTCCTGAATTGCGGACCAATCTTTTTCTGCCAGCAGAATTGCATTACCGCGATTACCTTGAATAATAATTGGTTTACCTTCCTCTGCTACTTGGTCAATCAGCTTTTGTAAATTCTTTTGAGCATCATTTACGGGAAGGGAAGACATAATAATTTTTGCGTTCAACTATAAATTTACTGTAGCAAAGCATAGCTGTTTTATCTGAAAAAGAATAATTGCTCATTCTCTCAATATCATCTGATGATTTCAATATGTCAAGAAATCATCATAAAAAAAATTGCAGGAAGAACCAAAGAATACCTAATTATAGAAGAAAATTGCAGCTCTGTAAACCCTGAAATCTCGTTTGCGCCAAAATGAGAATGATTCTTATCCTCGAACATTTTGGCATCAAAATACCATTTTGGATAATTGTCATAAATTGTCATAAAAAGTTTGTTGCTCGAAGATTTGACCCCAATCGATCCTCATGATCTTAATGTCAAGGAATCATCATAAAAAATATGGCAGGATAAACTAAGGAATACCCAATTATAGACTAAAATTGCGGCTCTGTAAACCCTGAAATCTCGTTCGCGTCAAAATGAGAATGATTCTCATGCTCGAACATTTTGGCATGAAAATACCATTTTGGATAATTGTCATAAATTGTAATAAAAAGTTTGTTGATCGAAGATTTGACCCTAATCGAGATCAAGATTTAGAAGCGGTGAGAAATAAGATCCCCGACTTCTGCCGTCAAGTGACATTGGAGCAAAGCGTAACCCAACATTTTAGTATTGGTAGAGAATGAATCAAATTGCGATACACCAAGGGCGTTAAGCTTGACTCGCAACTTTGATTTTTATATTTTTCCCTAAAATGACCGTTCTATCGAGGTTTGAAGCGTTATTTTGTTGTTTAAATAATCTCTGTTTTTATCATGTTTTATGTTGGGTTCCACTTCGTTCCACCCAACAAATTATTCCTGATGTAATTTTTTAAGCACTCCGCAACGCCACAATCGGATCGAGTTTAGCAGCACGTCGTGCCGGAAAAACACCGAAAAATAGCCCAATCCCCCCAGAAACACCCAGAGTCATGATGATTGCTGTGGGAGCAATCTCCGCTTGTAAAGGTGTCAAACTTGCTACTGACACCACACCACCCACACCCAAAGCCGTACCAATTAACCCCCCAGCTGCAGAAAGAATTATTGCCTCAATCACAAACTGTAATAAAATATCTTGCCGAGTAGCACCAATTGCTTTGCGTAAACCGATTTCTTGGGTACGTTCAGTAACAGAAACCAACATAATATTCATAATCCCAATTCCCCCTACAATCAGGGAAATAGCCGCAATTGCCGCCAACATTAAAGTTAAAGCCCCTGTAATTTGTCCCACAGTTTGTAGGGCATCTTTTTGAGTACGAATGGTAAAATCATCTTCATTATTAATCTTGTGTCGTAATCTTAATAAATTAGTTATTTGAAACACCGCAGCATCTACACTTTCTTCGTCCTTAGCAGCAGCAATTAAATAAGATAACTCAATACCATAAGGGGAAGTTCTACCCACAAGTCGGTTAGCAGAAGTTGTTAATGGTACTAAAATAGAATCATCATAACTAATCCCCAAAGCAGAACCTTTAGCTTCTAAAACCCCAATTATTTGGAAACTAGCATTTTTAATTCTTAATTGTTTTCCAATGGGATTACTACTCCCAAATAGTCTTTCTGTTAAATCCGCACCCAACACAGCTACTTGGTTATTCCGCTTGATGTCAACATCTGTAAAAAACCTGCCTTTAGTGGTGTTATAATCGCGCACAATCAAAAACTCAGGAGTCGTGCCAATAATATTCACATTGGTATTGCGGTTTTCATAGGTAACCACCTGACGGCTATTTAACTCCGCAGTCACCGCAGCTACACTAGGTACTTGATTAGCAATAGCCTGGGCATCAGCTAAGACTAAAGTTTTTGGTGCATCCCGACTAATCCGTTGAGTTGCCTGGTTACCAGGTACAACAAATACCACATTGGTTCCCAGGGATTGTAACTGATTTTTGACAAACTTTTGCCCCCCCTCCCCAATACCAATCATGGCAATTACCGAAGCATTACCAATGATAATACCCAACATAGTTAGGGTACTACGTAATTTATTTGCCAACAGGGTTTTCCCTGCCATTTGCATACTTTCTAGGATATTCATCGTCTTTGTTTCTGTTGGCGTTTATAGTCTTTAGGAGGATTCATAAAAATGCGATCGCCTGCTTTTACCCCTGATAAAATTTGAGTTTGGTCTTTAATTTGCGAACCTATAGTTACAGCACGAAATACGGGTTTATTTTTCTCATCTGGAACCAGCACCCCCGTGCTACCTTTTTCTGTCACAATTGCTACTGTTGGTACCACTAGAGCATCTGCAATCTCTTCTCCCAAAAAAGTCAAATCCACATTTAAACCAGAACGGAGTTTATCGTTACCCGTATCAATAGCAACTCGTACTTGAAACACAGTCACCCCTTCTTCTCTGACTGCTTCTGGGGCAATTATGCGGACATTACCCTTAAAAGTCTTTTCGGGATAGGCATCAGCAACAATTTCCACCTCTTGTCCTGGTTTCATTTTGCCAATATCCGCCTCTGGAATCTGTGCCAATACTTCTACACCCTTGGCTAAGGCAACAATAGAACTGGAGGTTGCTGAAGCACTGGTAGAAGCGGAAGTAGTTGGTGTCACAAATGCACCAATATTAGCATATTTTTGCGTAATAACACCGTTAAAAGGAGCGCGGATAATAGTATTTTCTAAATTAACTCGTTCTGCTTGTAACTGAGCCTTAGCAACTGCCACAGCGGCTCGACGTTGGGCAATTTCTTCTTTACGGGAACCGCTCTCTAACAACCGCAGTGCTGCTTGGGCTTCTGTGACTGCTGCTTCTAAACGCTGAATATCTTCCGCACGGCTACCACTTTCTAATAACGCCAATCGTTTTTGGGCTTCGCGTAAATTTGCTTTAGCGGAATTATCATCACTGATGGCTTGATCCAACAGTTGTTTTTTCTCCGCTCCCTGCTGGTAGAGAAATCGATAACGTTTTACCTGTTCGCTAGTATAGTTTACCCTTGCCTGAGCGGCATCTACTTGCGCTTGAGCCTGGGCAATTTCCTGGGGACGATTACCAGCCTGGGCAGCTGCTAACTGTGCCTGTGCTTGTCCTAGACGTGCCTTTCCTTGGGCAATTTCCTGGGGACGGCTACCAGCCAATGCTTGATCTAATTGTGCCTGAGCCTGGGCTATATTAGCCTGATACTGTTGGATACGCGCTTGAATATCTGCACTATCCATGCGGGCAATAATTTGACCTTTGCCCACGCGATCGCCCTGTTCTACCAATAATTCTGTTAAGATTCCCGGATTTTTGGGGCTAATATTCACACTTTGAACAGGCACCACTTTACCGCTGGCAGAAATTCGCAAGGTGAAATTTTTTGATGCTACAGGAATGGTAATTTCTCTAATATTATTTTGACTTGCATCCCGGTTAATAAAAGTGTAAGTCGTAGTAGTACCAACTACCAAAGCACTAACAGCAGCCACACCTATGAGCCAGTGTAGCGGATGTTTAACTTTGCCAATTACGGGAATGTCTATGTGGGTCATCATTTTTGGCTGTAAATACACTCTTGGCGATTAAATTGCCAGTTAAACCGAACTTTGCACCAACTATCCTCATCAAACTGGATTTTATTTTTATTATCAAATAAAAGAAAGCACTTTGGTTAATACAGCAGTTTTCACCCTGATCAAATACACTCTTGTTGGAATGACTATTGCTACCCCTAATTTTCTAGTGGGATGGGCATTCCTGCCCGTCCTAATTTTCTAGTGGAATGGGCATTGGTTGCCCCTAATTTTCTAGTGGGATGGGCATTGGTTGCCCGTCCTAATTTTACTGATTTCCTTTGTATTGTATTCAACCGAAAATCCCTACATTTGCTTTATTTTTTTGGCGTTGCTGATTTGAAGTATGAATCCGGGTGTTCCAGACGTTGCAGTGCAACGTCTGGAACAAGGTTTTTGGAATTACACAACATTATTTTCATACATGGATTCAGCAACGCTATTTTTTTTATTGTATCTTTTCCCACTTGCGGATGTTTTCACCTCAACGGGTGAGTTTGTCAACTTTTTCCATTCCCAATTCCCAATTCCCTATTCCCTATTCCCTATTCCATTTATGACGATTTGCCAGAGAAAAAGATTCTGAGTCTAAAATGGACAAATAAACACCAATCGTTTAAACAGATTCCGTTTTCACTCAAAAGCGGATATCGTTTAAGCTAGCTGAAAAATTATATTTGTGGCTTTGAGGCGGAAGTGTGCCTAAATTTATTCGTTTGATTCCTATTCTGCTTGTTTGTAACTTATGGACTATAGCCAGACCAGCACTTGCACAAGCATTGATACCCCATACCCTGGAACTTGATTCAGAAAAATTAGAGCAAAAAGGGTTAGTTCTAGCACGGGAAGCTGCTCAACTGGCACAATTTCAACAGTTTGAGATGGCTTTACCCAGAGCTCGGTTAGCAACTCAACTGGCTCCCAAGAATGATAAAGTTTGGTTTCTCTTGGGTGGTTTGTTTTTGCAAAATAAGGAGTACGATTCCGCAATCTCCTCCCTCAAAAAAGCACAGTCTCTCAACCCTATCAATCCCGATGTTCGCTTTGCTTTGGGTTCGGCTCACTTTCAGCAAAAACAGTACCAAATAGCTGCTAACTACTACCAAGCCGGTTTAAAGTTAAAACCCAATCACCCCGAAGGTTTCTTTGATTTGGGGAATGCCTACTACATGTTGGGTCAATTACCAGAGGCGATCTCCCAATACAACAAATCTGTATCCCAAGACAAGAAATTCTGGCCCGCAATCAATAATATCGGCTTAATTAAGTACGAACAAAGTGACATCCAAGGAGCAATTAAGCAATGGGAGGATGCTGTTGCTATTGAAAAAAAAGCGGCAGAACCTTTATTGGCATTAGCGGTGGCGTTCTATGTCAAAGGCGATGTACAAAAAGCTCTGACAATAGGAGAACAAGCCCTAAAAATAGACGGACGCTACGCCAATTTAGATTTTCTCAAAGAAAATCTCTGGGGTGAACGTCTGCTTAACGATACCAAGAAATTCTTGTCAATACCGCGTATGGAAGCTATTGTTGAGGAACAACCCCAACAACCATAGGATATTCAAATACCTCGTCCTGCCTAACGGCTGTAGCTTGCTTCCCGCAGGGTGGACGGGGATTGCTAAGAACAAACTTGGCAACACAAGCCTTGAATAGCCCAATGGATTATACCATGCCCTGATCAAAAAACTTCATTGTCCTAACTGTGGTTCCAGACGCCACAGGTGGGATCGACACTCCCACCCATCTATAGTAAAGGTTGGCTAGCTCCCACTAGTAGCCTGTACCATTAGTTTTGAGGGTTAAAATAATTATTCCTGGGTCAGGCATCCTTGCCTAACTACTACATAGCCAGGATGGTTGTACCACAACCCAGCAAAATTAATATCTCTATTTATCTTCTCTCCCTCTTCCTTTGCGTACTTCGTGCCTTTGTGGTTTATTCCTCTACCCCTCAGAATTAATGTGGTGGACTACTAGTGGTCTGTCCCATTAAATTTGATGGTAAAAATAATAACTTGTGGGTCAGGCATCCTTGCCTGACTACTGCACAGGCAGGATGCCTGTGCCACAACCCCTCAGAATT
>JAAUYH010014931.1_pt1 | contig 19676 bp, 10 predicted proteins | sample 7278061 | NCBI WGS metagenome assembly JAAUYH01 (sample SAMN14350203, study PRJNA611818) | marine sediment metagenome | isolation source: surface marine sediment (0.6m) | place: French Polynesia: Moorea | collected 2018-08 | reverse complement strand
TGGCAGATAGTCGCCATCTAAAAAAGAAGCTTTACTGGTATAGCTTTCTTCAGTCTCAATAAACTGAATGGAATATTGCTCACATAACCCGGCAATTCTATCTTTAAGTCGTGCTGTGGGAATTGGCACGAATTCAGAGTTATTCTTTTTTCCTAATTCAATTTCGTTTTTATTCCCTTTGTTCCAACCAAATATGATAGTGCCTATGTTATTTTCCAGACAATGATTAATGACTATTCTCGCTGCTTTGTTGATACCATCTCTTATCTGTCTATTCCGTTTTTCGGTAATTGCAGCCAGTTTATTATTCCAAAATCCTTGAGGTTTATTTTCTTTAATAGTTGACACCTTTTTGTTGTACCAGCGATTCATTGACTTAATATGTTTTCCGTCAACAATAAAGCTAGTACCTACAGAAGATACACAGGTCAACCAGTTGTTTAATCCAGGGTCGATTCCTAGTACGTTATCTGGATTTAATTCTACTTTTTCTGTTTCTTTTTTATAGACAAACTCAAAATAAAAACATTTGTTTCTAGGTAAAATTCTTAACTCTCTTATGTCGGCAAAATTAAGATTACTGGGCATTGGTATAAAGAAACTATCTAGTTTAAACCAACGTTGGCAATATTTGCCTAATGGAACTCTTATCTGATTATCTTTTAGCTTAAGAGCTTGCTTTGGATAGCTAATTGTAGCCAATCCGTCTTTTTTTCTGTACTTGGGTATTCTGGGTCGTTCGGTAATTTTACCTTCTTTATAAGCTTTGATTAAACTATAGTAGGACTTAAATGATTCTGCTACAGTTCTTAATATTTGTTGGGCAGCTTGGGAGTATAAAATTTTGTAGTGATTATTGGTTTTATATATTTTTTCTAAGTCAAATTTACCTATTCCTTTTTTGGCTTTAAAGTATAGCTGTCTAGCATAATATATCCCCATGTTGGTGAGTTTGTGAGACTCTTGACACAGGAATGTTAGTATATTAATTAAGTCTTTATTTTGACTTACCTTAACTTGTTGACAACCGTACATTTCGACCTCTTTAACTTGAAAGTATTGTATCATATTTCAGGACAGATAAATCTGTCGAATGCTGAACGCTTAGTTCGCGCTTCACCCCTCCATGAATGAGAGGGGCATTCTCGCTCACATCTGGTAAGAAAAACTGGGAAATTTTCTGGGCAAAACGGGAAATATATAAACAGTTATTATATATTTCCCTTCCATGAATTATATAAATGATGAATATTAAAACTCTGCATTTAAGGGTGTTCTGGGGAAAGGAATTACATCTCGGATATTGGTCATTCCTGTCATAAACTGCACCACTCTTTCAAAACCTAAACCGAAGCCAGCATGAGGTACTGTACCATAACGACGTAGGTCTAAATACCACCATAAATCATCACTTTCCATTCCTGTTTCTTGGATGCGTCTTTCTAAAACATCGAGTCTTTCTTCTCTTTGTGAACCTCCGATAATTTCTCCGATATTGGGGGCGAGAACATCCATAGCAGAAACGGTTTTTTCTCCTTCGTCTAAGCGCATATAGAAGGCTTTTATTTCTTTAGGATAGTTGCTAACTATAACGGGTTTTTTAAATAATTCTTCTGCTAAATAGCGTTCGTGTTCTGATTGTAAGTCGATGCCCCATTCTACAGGGAATTCAAATTTTTTATCGGCTTTTTCTAGAAGTTCAACAGCTTTAGTGTAGGTAATTCTTGCAAATTCATTGTTGATGATATTATCAGCAGTAGCTAAAACTGTTTTATTAATCCACTTGTTGAAAAATTCCATGTCTTCGGGACAAGTTTCTAAAACATATTTAAAGATGTATTTTAAGAATTCTTCGGCAAGATTTTGATCTCCTTCTAAGTCACAAAAAGCCATTTCTGGTTCAACCATCCAAAACTCTGCTAGGTGACGGGAAGTGTTAGAGTTTTCGGCGCGGAAAGTAGGTCCAAAAGTATAGACATTTTGAAATGCCATTGCCATTACTTCTGCTTGTAATTGTCCACTTACTGTAAGATAAGCTGGTTTACCAAAAAAGTCTTGAGAGTAGTCAACTTCTCCTGCATCATTTTTAGGTAAATTGTTTAAGTTTAAGTTGGTAACAGTAAATAATTCTCCTGCACCTTCACAGTCACTAGCGGTAATAATAGGGCTGTGGATCCACATAAAACCTTTTTCCTGAAAGAATTGATGAATTGCTGTAGCACAAGCATTTCTGACTCGGAAGACTGCACCTAGAGTATTAGTACGCGATCGCAAATGACTGATAGTACGGAGAAATTCAAATGAGTGACGTTTTTTCTGTAGGGGATAGGTTTCCAGATCTGCTTCCCCATAGATGATTACAGAATTGGCTTTGAGTTCAATTTTTTGTCCTTTTCCTTGGGAGGGGACTAGTTTTCCTGCGACTTCGATAGAAGCTCCTGTATTAACTTTTTTGATAATAGTGTCATAGTCTGGTATTTCATTATCAAGGACTACTTGCAGACCAGCTAAGGATGAGCCATCATTTACTTCGGTAAAGGCAAACCCTTTTAATTCTCTTTTGGTACGTACCCAACCTTTGATTATTACTGTTTCTTCTGGTTGACCGTTTTTTAGAATGTCTGCAACTCGTCTAGTTTCCATATATTTTCTCAATTATTAGCAGGTGTGGATTTATTATTGTAGATCTAATTCTCGTTTTAGTAGGTCGATAGATTTACTATTGATGTAGTTGTCGCTGCAAATTACTTCTGGAATGCGGATTAAATCGGGTCTAGCAGCTATGATTGCCTGTTTTACTACATCATAACTAGAAGGACCTACAATTATAGTATGTGCTGTACGGACTACTGCCATTAATCTTTGGCGATCACTAGTAGGAGCAGTTAAAACTAATAATTCATCCCCTCTTTGAGAGTGAACAATACTAGCAGCAACATCCAGAGTCCCTTGAGAGAGGCTAACTATCCCTAAACAGGCTTGGGGTGGTAAGCTATTAATCATTTTTAATTCTTTACTGTAGTCGTAGATATCAATGGGAATGACTCGGAAAGAACTCGGCGGTATAATTTCTAATACTTCTTTGATAAAGTAGCGACTAGTAATTAGTGTACCGAAGTTAGTTTCAGCGAGAATTGGCTCAATATCTTCTAAAGTAACTAAATCTATGGGAATATTGAGAGATGCTGATAATTCTTGCTGCATAATTTCTCCAGCACTCAAATCTCTATGGGGGACAGTCACTATAACTTTTTCTTTACAGCGCAAACGCCAGTCAATTTCTTCAAGAAATAACTCTTTAACCTGGGTTAAACTAGAGTTTAATTGCAAAAGACGGTCAATACTTTCTTCAATGATGTTACTTTGAGCAATAAGAGGGGAATCTGACTCAACAATTTTTCTTTCTTGGGTTTTTACGTAGATACCAGAGCCAGCAACAGATTCTACTAATCCCGCTTCTTCTAATTGTTGATAGACTTTACTAATGGTATTACGATGCAACCCTGTAATCATCGCTAACTGTCGCGTACTGGGTAAACGATGACTGGGGGGATATTGCCCAGATGCGATCGCAAATTGGATCTGGTCAAATAATTGTTTAGAGGCTGGAATGTCGCTATCTGACTGTATTTGAAAGTTCAGCATTGTTTAACATTAAACATATTGAACATCGATCGTTGATTATTAAACATTGAACAAGGTAAGTAGTAAGTAATGAACGATCGATGATTTAAGACTGAAAAAATTATAAGTTGTAATCTTAATATGCTATGCAGATAGCTGTTGCTTGAGTTGCTGCAATATTTCTTAAACTGCATTTAAGATAAAATCTGCATGGCATGAATTATACATAAAGGGAATGGGGTCAAAAAAAGAAAATGGCTGGATTCACTGGATTTTATTGCTATTGTGGATTGCAGTTGGTACTGGTTTACGGTTAACTAACCTGGAGTTGAAACCACCTTGGGCTGATGAATGGGCTACTTTGGTGTTTAGTTTAGGAAATAGTTTTAAGACCATTCCCTTAGAACAAATTATTTCTCTAGATACTCTTTTGCAACCGCTACAACTAGATAAAGGAACGTCACCACAGGATGTAGTAACTTATTTGATGGGAGAGAGTACCCACCCTCCAGTTTATTTTGTATTGACTCATCTTTGGTTAAAGTTATTTAGCCAAGAAGGTTTAGTTTCTTTGGGTTTAGCTCGTTCTCTAAGTGCTTGGTTAGGGGTTATTGGTATTCCTGCGATTTTCGGCTTGGGAAGGCTGATTACTGGTTCGCGGACAGTGGGACATCTTGCATCTATATTGATGGCGGTTTCTCCTTACGGAATTTATCTAGCGCAAGAAACTCGTCATTACACTCTAGCAATTTTGTGGGTGATGGCTTCTTTAGCTTGTTTGGTAGTAACTATCAAGAGTTTAGCAGTTCGTAAAAATCCTGCGATCGCCCTAATCATGGTTTGGGTTATTATTAATAGTCTGGGGGTGGCGACTCACTATTTTTTAGCTCTTACTCTAGTTACAGAAATTATAGTTTTATTAGGATTTTACTGGCAAGAAATCCAACAGGAAAAATCTTGGTATCTGATTTTATTTACTACCCGATGGCGTAGAATTGGTTGGGCAATTTTAGGGACAATTGCTGGTTGTTTAATCTGGGTTTGGACTTGGTTACATATCCCTGATAATCAATTAACAGATTGGACTGGACATGGAAATCCTTGGGGTAAAGATTTTTTTGAACCTTTAGGGCGTTTAGTTGCTTGGATCAGTACCATGATTTTATTATTGCCCATAGAAGGAACATCTATAGAAATTGCTATTGTATCGGGGATAGTTATCTTTTTAGTTTTGCTTGGCTTGTTAATTGCTGTCTGGAAGTATTGCTATCAAACACAGAATTCAGTGGACTTAAATTTAACTAAACAAGTTATTGGCAAGTATATTGTATCTGCTCTTTTATTAGTATTGGGATTTGCTTATATAGGCGATCGCGATTTAACTTTAGCAGCAAGATTTCAGTTCTTTTATTTCCCTAGTATTCTAATTTTTGTCGCTACTGTTTTAAGTTACTTTTGGGAGCAAGCAAGTAAAACTAAATCACTATTATTTGGTAAAAAATTAGTTGTAATTATATTATTATTAGGCTTGTGTGGGGGACTTACAGTAATTAATAATTATGGTTATCAAAAACCAGACCGTCCTGATTTAGTAGTATCAGGAATTAAGGAAGCCCAGAGTATTAATCCTGAAGTTCCTATTTTAGTTACAACGGTGCATAAAACTCACGAACAAACAGGAGAAATGATGGGAATTGCTTGGGAATGGAATAAACTAAAGTCTGCCGAGCAAGATAATTCACCACAGTTTTTATTACTCCATAAACAAGGAGACGAAACTTCTTTTAAAATCACTGAAGCTTTAAACGACAAGATAGATGAATTACCTCGTCCTCTTGATGTTTGGTTGGTTAATTTTTCTGCTTCTACAGATATAGATGAAAAAAATTGTTTTCCTGATGAACAGTTTAAACTTAAATCTCCTGGCTATCGACATAGATTGTATCATTGTTATTAAATTTATTTTTGTTAGTGGTTAGTGGTTAATGGTTAGTGGTTAATGGTTAATTGCTTAGACTGAATGAGCTTGAATTTTATAACTTTTGATTGGTGGTGTTTTTGTGTCTTTGCGAGAGATAATATAGCAGTGGAAATAAAGCGCAACGGACGAGCTTGATAATATGATCCCCCCTTTATCCCCCCTTGAGAAGGGGGGTAACGCATCCGCGCAGAGGAATTAAGAGATGTCCTTATCTATTATTTGATTACTATACTATTAACTGTATATAAACCCAACATCAATGAAATATCAAAAAAAATTACTAACTCATATATTATTACTTTCAGTCTGGATAATAATGGGAGCGATTTTAAGAATCAGTAATTTAGATTTAAAACCACCTTGGTCAGATGAATGGGCGACTTTAGTATTTAGTTTGGGTAATAGTTTCCGCACTATTCCTTTAGATGAAATTATCTCTGTGGATACTTTGTTGTCTCCTCTACAGTTACATAGCAACAATACTGTTCAAGATGTAGTTCATAATTTACTTACAGAAAGTACCCATCCTCCTTTATATTTTATTTTGACTCATTCGTGGTTAAAATTCTTGGGAACTAGTGGAGAATTAGTCTCTATTTGGTTGGGAAGATTTCTAAGTACTTTATTAGGGGTGTTGGGTATTCCTGCTATCTTTAGTTTAAGTTGCTTACTGTTTCGCTCTGCAATTACGGCACATATTACGGCAATTTTGATTGCTGTTTCTCCTTGGCATATTTATTTATCTCAAGAAGCAAGACACTATACCTTAGCAATGTTATGGATTATGGCTTCTCTGGGATGTTTAAATTTTACTATTACCTGTCTAAAGCAACACAAAAGAATTCCTTTTACTCTAGTTATTGCTTGGATTATTGTTAACAGTTGTGGTGTAGCAACTCACTATTTTTTGGGATTAACTTTAGTAGCAGAAACTATAGTCTTGTCTGGTTATTGGCTGCAAGAGTTCCTGAAGGATAAAAGTAACATCTTCAAACTATTTTGGCAAAGAATTTATCTAGCAATTTTAGGGACATTTATTGGTTGTAGTGTTTGGTTTTTTACTTGGCGCAGTATCCCAGATAATCAACTTACTAGCTGGATATTTGAAGATAATATTTGGTTGGAGTTTTATAAACCTTTAGCAAGACTTTGGATCTGGATAGTTACAATGTTTACTTTGCTTCCAGTAGAAGGAGTTGCAGAAGTAGTAGCGATTATTTCTGGAGCAATAATTTTAGTTGTTGTAGGTTGGATGACTCCCAAACTAATTAAGGGATTTAAAGCTTATAGTAATAACTTACAGTTTACTATTCTATCAAGATTTGTCATTAGTGCGATCGCGTTAATTTTAACTCTTACTTATATCTTTGGTGCCGACTTAACTTTATCTGCTAGATTCCAGTTTATTTATTTCCCTGGCATTATTTTATTAGTAGGTGCTATCTTAGGAAAATCTCAAGAAAAAATAGCTGTTATCATTTGCTTACTGATGGGATTGTGTGGCAGTTTAACAGTAATTAATAACTATGGATTTCAGAAAGTAGAACGACCTGATTTAGTTGTACCAATTATAGTAGAAGCTAACAGTAATATTACCAAACAAACCCCCGTTATTATCGCTACTCGTCACAAAAGTCACGGACAAACAGGGGAAATGATGAGTGTTGCTTGGCAATTTCAGGAACTAGTAAAACAGAATAAGCTAACCTTTCAACCACAGTTTTTATTAGCACACCAAGAAGGAGAAGATGAAACAATGAGCGATCATACCCTGCAACAAACAATCTCTAGTTTATCTAGTCCTTTTCAATTATGGTTAGTGAATTTTTCCGCACCAGGATTATCAGCACAAAATTGTTTAGAAGATGAACAATATCAAGGGAGAGTTACTGGTTATAAATATAAGTTGTATCATTGCGAAGCTAATACCAATTCTTGAAAATAGCTAGAGACTTCGGTGGTGTCGGGGTGCGGGATAGAGCCGGTATCAATAAGTAGTCGGTGCATCGCTATGATATAAAGTCCGCTTGATTACTTCCCATAAAACCTTTGTGTTGTTCTTTGCGTCTTTGCTCGGTCAGCACGGGAAAGGGGGAAGTATTTTGTTAGAGTCTATTGGTTCAACAATGACCGCTTTGCGCGAGTTTAAACATACTTGATATCCCTACTAGTTTTTTAGGAACTGATTTAAGGGACTTCATATGAAGCGATAGTTGAGATAGGCAATAAATAATAGGCACTCTTGGAATAGTAAATAGAGAATGTACAAATAATTTTGCCTAGGTACTTACTGTTCAATTAACTTTTGTTAGGTATTATACCAAGCAAGGCTCGGGAGGATATTCGCTCTTTATCATTTTATTCTTTGCGTCTTTGCGCCTTTGCGCACCCCCCTTATTAATATCAAATCACTTTAGATATGCTGCACATTAATCTCCCTTGTCCTCCTTGTCTCTCTTGTCTCCCTTGTCTCCCCATCAGTCATCTGTAGCTTTCTTTAAAGGGAAATGATATAAGGGAGGATCAAGGGGAAATCATATTATCCTATGACAACGCAACTTAATTTACCAAAAAATTAAGAGAAACCTGTAATAGATTTCTCTTGTTGATCATTATGTTGAAGATAACTTTTAAGATATGTAGCTTAGAGTGAAATGATGCCCCAAGCAGCTAAAGCAACAGCGACCGTACCTAATCCCAAAATGGTAGCACCTGCGATAGTAATTATCTTGCCAGCTAATAAAACTTGTGCTGGTGGATAATAAGGTTGGACACTTGGGATCTTTCCAGAGAAATAACCCATCTCTTGTAAAACAGCGCGATGGTCTGCTCCATAGCGAGGCATCCGTGCAAAGGGTAATTCGCCACTATCTCTTTGAGGTAGAATTCGCCGACGCTGATAAGGTACCGTGTCGTAACCAAAGTTATTCATATATTCTTCACTGTTGAGCAAAGCATCGACAAATCCTTGTAAGCCTGATGTCGCTAAGACAATTGACCAAGCCAGTTTCTCTTTTTCCTGATAGACATCCCTTCCTAGAATTCGCTGTACGCACATTTGAACAAAGCGATAGTTATTGCTCACTTCATAGTTGCGTCGTCGAAATGACTCAGACATAACTAATCCTCGAACAAAATCCCTTACTGTAATCTGACCGTTTCGTAACTGGGATTCCAATTCCCTTTGGCGATTACTGCGGAGCATTTGTTGTTCGTTAAATACCTGACGATAAGCAGCTTCAATCAGTTGATCCATTTCGGCTGCTGAGAGCAGATTTTCGCTATTATAGATTTTTGGTTGCTCTTCTCCTGAAATTTCATAGCCAATAACGCGGTGATTTTGGCTGGTGGGTGAATATTCAAGTAGAGGAATCGACATAGTCATTTATTAAGAAACAATATTTTTACCATACGGTTTTCCTTGATATTTATTGATCTAGTTTCAGTAATATTTACAAAAAATTACCAAAATTAACCTTAATCTCCTAGATTCTCATTTATTTGTTTCTGTTACAAAACTGGGATTTCGGATAATGCTGTAATTTATCGGAAATAGGAAATATATGCTCTCTTGGGATGAATTAGTGATTCGTTCTCACGTAAAAAGTAAATCTCTTAATATGAGAACTTGGTATCATTAGACACAACAAATATTAAGAAACATCAAGTCGGTAACAAAAGGACTCATAATAAAGGGTGAAGGACTCAAAAGTAATCAGTTATCAGTTATCAGTTATCATCAACCCTCTCCTCCACCTCCTCCCCGACTCTCCCCAATTCCCCCCGGGAGGAGACTTAATATATCTAGGTATTGAAGCCAAAAGAGATCGGTTTTGTTGTGAAGTCTCCTTCCCGCCCCAATTCCCTAATTCCCCAATTCCCCAGTCTCCCCAATCATCCCCGTACCCCCAGACCCCTGACCTCTGACCTCTGACCTCACTCCTCATCCCTCATAATTCCTTCCCTAATTTTTCTGCTAACACTTTGACATGAGGGTCCAGAATAAAAGTATAGTGGTTTCCTGGGACATCTATTATTTCTACTTCTGGTGCGTCTAAGATTGAGAACAATTCAACCCAGACTAATTGGGGGTCTGGTGCCATAATATGTTTGGAGTTGGCACGGAAAACAGTTACCTTATCTGGATAAGCACGACGTTTGTAACTGTAAGTTGCTTTGAGAGTCCCTACTAACACATCTAGGATACGGCGGTTTTGTTGTCCTTCTACTTCGGGGGGAAAGATACCTACTTGTCTGGCTTTATCAATAATGTAGTCGATTTGGGCTTCTACGGATAAATCTGCTAATTCTTCGGGGGTAACTAGGTTATCTAAGCCGAACATTCCGCCGAAAACGCGAGAAAGAACACCCACCAGATATTTATCGTTGATTTCTTTCTGTTTATCGAGAATTATGGGCATATAAGAATCTAAAATTACCAAGTGGACTTCTTGTCCTTGGGCTTTTAATTGCTGTGCGATTTCAAAAGCGACAACACCACCAAAGGACCAACCACCTACTTGATATACTCCTTCTGGTTTAAACTCGCGGATGGCTTTGACATACAGACGCGCCATATCTTCTACAGTTTCTAAAGCTTTATCTCCTTCATAAAATCCTTGCGCTTGTAAACCGTAAAAAGGTTGGTCTTTACCAAGATACTGAGACAATTTTACATAACACAGTAAATGACCCCCCGCAGGATGGACGCAAAAGAATGGCTCTTTATCTCCTTGTGTTTGAATAGGTACTAAAGGAGAATAAGTAAGTTGATTGTCTTCTTGAATAGCTTTGGCTAGCTTTTCGATAGTGGGAGCCGTAAACAGGGTCACTAGAGGTAAATTTTTCTCAAAATGCTTACTGATTTGGGACATTAAGTTCATCGCTAGTAGGGAATGTCCCCCTAATTCAAAGAAATTATCTTTAATTCCTATGGGGTTAACATCCAGTAATTCTGACCAAATATCTGCAAGTTTTTGTTGAATGCGATCGCGTGGTGCAATAAAATCATTATTAATATAGGAAGACTTATTGGGTTTTGGTAGTGCGCGACGGTTGATTTTTCCGTTGGGAGTCAGGGGAATTGCATCTAATATCACAAACGCACTGGGAATCATATACTCGGGTAGTTGCTGTTGCAGATATTCTCTTAAAGTTGTGGGTGTTTGTAAGATAGAATTGCTGTTTTTTTGTACAAGGGTTAAGTAGGCGACTAATTGTTTATTCTCACTGTTTTCTGTTCTTGCTATTACTACTGCTTCTTTAATTTCGGGATGAGATGCAATGGTGTTTTCGATTTCTCCTAATTCAATACGGAAACCTCTAATCTTAACTTGATGGTCTAGACGATTGAGATATTCGATATTACCATCGGGGAGATATCTTACAGAGTCTCCTGTTTTGTATAGTTTTCCTATGTTGGTAAAAGGATTATCGATAAATTTTTCCCTAGTTAATTCTGTACGATTGAGATAACCACGAGCAACACCTACACCACCAATGTGTAATTCTCCTGCTACTCCTATGGGTACTGGTTGTAAATATTTATCTAGAATATATATCTGAATGTTGGCAATGGGGCGACCAATAGGAACAATTTTCTCTATGCTATCAGGTTGACACTTCCAATAAGTAACATCAATCGCAGCTTCAGTAGGTCCATATAAATTATGTAACTCACAACCAATACGACTAAAGAAGCGTTGTTGCAATTCGTAAGGTAAAGCTTCCCCACTACAAATCACCCGTCGCAGAGAGTTACAGTTTTCTACTCCCGCAGTTTCTACAAATATCTGCAACATGGAGGGGACAAAATGTATAGTGGTAATTTGTTGCTGATTGATTAAGTCTGCTAAATAGTTACTGTCTTGATGTCCCCCTGGTTTCGCAACTACTAAACAAGCACCTGTCATTAATGTCCAGAAAAACTCCCATACAGAGACATCGAAACTAAAAGGAGTCTTCTGTATCACTTTATCTTCTGGGGTTAAACTGTATTCTTCTTGCATCCATAACAGACGGTTACAGATTCCCCTGTGAGTATTCATTGCACCTTTGGGTTTTCCTGTCGAACCAGAGGTATAAATAATGTAGGCAAGATTGTCTGGGGAGATATCCGCGTTGGGATTTTCTTCACTGTGAGATTTGATAACATCCCAGTCACTATCTAAGCAAATCGTTTTGGCGTTATGGTGAGGAATTTTGTCCTGTAATTTTTTTTGTGTTAGTAATATCTTGACTTGGGAATCTGCTAATAGATAAGTTACTCTTTCTTGAGGATAGTTAGGGTCAATAGGAATATAAGCACCTCCTGCTTTGAGAATTCCTAATAAACCGATAACCATTTCTAATGAGCGATCGCAAAATATGCCTATTTTAGTTTCTGCTACTACTCCTAATTGTTGTAAGTAATGAGCTAGTTGATTAGCACGGTTATTTAATTGTTGATAAGTTAGTTTCTGGCTTTCAAAAATAACTGCTACTGCGGAAGGAGTTTGTTTGACTTGAGCTTCTATGTGATTATGTAAGCCTAGAGAAAGATTGTAATCTTTTGCTGTATTGTTCCAATCTTTAATTAATCTCTTTTGTTCTCTTGGACTGAGAAAATTTAAGCGAGATATGTTTACTTCTGGCTTAGTAATAATCTCTGATATTAGATTTTGATAGTGTCTAGCAAATTGAATTACTGTATTACTGTCTAACAGGCGATTGTTATAGTTAAATTTAATTAATAACTCATCTTCTACTGCTGTTATATCTAGATGAAGATCGAAATTAACTCGGTGTTGAGTTAAAGGATAATATTCTAGTTGTAAATCCCCCCAAGTAAGTTTATTTTCTGTAGCGACTGTAGCTAGTAACTGGAATATATTTGGGAGATGGTTGTAATTATTGTAAGTAAAACCAGCTTGACAAATGGGAGAATGATTCGGGTTGTCTTTAGCTTGTAACTGTTTTACCAATAAAGGAAAAGGATAATCTTTGTAATATGCGATCGCTTTTTTTTGCTGAGTGACTTGGTTTAAAAACTCTGAAAAACAGACATCTTCATTAATGCTACTGCGAAGAACATTGACATTAACATAATTGCCAACACAATCTTGTTCTATTTTGCTACACTGTGCCAAACCTACTAAAAGATCGGTTTCTGCTGTGTAGCGATAGAGTAAAACTTTAAAAGCTGCTAATAACCAATTATTTACACTACTGTTATTTTTGGCTGCTTCCTGTTCAATTAACTGAGTTAAATTTGAGGAAATTCTGTAACTATAATGAGAACCAATATAAGTTCTGTTTACAGGTGCAGTCAAAGTAGAAGGTAAATCCAGTATGGGTAAGTCTCCTGCTAATTCCTGTTGCCAATAATTACTTAGCTGTTCTTGATAATTACTATTTAAGAGTTGATTCTCAGCTTCTACATAATCTTGATAAGGAATTGCTGATTTTAACTTTATGGATTGAGCATTAATACTTGCTAAAAAATTGTCTATTAGTTTATATAAAGAAACTTCATCACAAGCAATTTGATGTACGGTGATAACCAATACAAAATCCGTAACAGACTCTTGAAATAAATACCCTTTAATAACTTCTCCTTCTTCCAGCTTAAAAGGCTGTTTAATAGTATCCAAAATTAATTCTTTGTCAACACCATTAACTACAGACAAACTCAAACTATAATCTCTAACAACTTCTTGAGCAACCTTGCCATCCCGTTCAATATATCTAGTTCGCAAACTAGGACAGCGATCGATTAATTCTTGAAAAGCTGAGATAATTTTATTGTGAGCAATATTTCCTTTAATCCTAAGAGCAAAAGCCAACTTATCAGCCAAACCCTCTGCTTCTAACTGATACAAAAAATAACTAGCTTGCTGAATCTGAGAAAGAGGAAATAAATTAATTTTATCCATTGTATTAGTCATAATAAAACCTATAATAATTTCTAATTTCTAATTTTTCTATGGGATTAGTCATAGCTTAATTTCTAATTACCTGTAACCTATTACCTATTCCTTTTGACCCCTGACCTCCTACCTAGACTCCTACCTAGACTCCTACCTAGACTCTGACCCCTGACCTATTACCTCACTCCCCCAGTCTCCCCAATCCCTACTGGGTGCGAGAAAAAGCCCAATAAATCAAAGCACTAACCACCATCCCAGGAAAAACCTCATACATTCCACCAGAAAACTGCAAAAGCGAATTCCACACTATTGCTGTGACAATTCCCCCCAGCATCATGGCAATTCCTGCACCACTACTTACAGGCTTATTAAAGACTCTTAGAATCAGTAACACTCCCAAACCAGAAGCTAAAGCCGACCAAGAAAAAGTAATTAAAGCAAAAACATTATTTGTCCCTGAAATTGCAATAATAAAAGCTAAAGCACCAACAGTAAGCGTCCCCAACTTAGCAAACTTATACGACTTAGCAACTTGGGGAAACACATCTTGAGTCAAAGCAGCAGAACAAGACAGTATTTGAGAGTCAGCCGTAGAAATAGTCGCTGCAAACAAGCCAGCAAGCATTAAACCCACTAAAATCCCTGGTAACAAGTTCAGAGACATATAAAGCAAGGCTAATTCAGGATCGTTATCTCCTAAACTGGGTAATAGTACCCTTGCAGACAAGCCAATAAAAATTGCTGCAAAAGAATTCACCAAACCACAGACAGTTTTTAAATCACGGGCGAATCTAACATTATCAGCAGAATCAATTGCCATCGCCCTTACTAATATATGGGGTTGTCCCACTACCCCAAATCCTGCGACTAACCAACCAAGGAAAAAAGGCAAAAATCCCCAAGAAAAGTTATCTGGTAATAAATTAGTCAGATTAGCGTCAATATTTCCCAAATTATTCCAGATATTGCCTAGTCCTCCCCCTGCAATTATGCTTACTCCCAACAACAATAGCAAGGAGACAATCATCACTACTGACTGTACCGCATCAGTCCAAATCGAGGCGCGGATACCACCAGAGAAGCAATAGATAACTACAATTACTGTCCCGACAATGATTCCCAAGTAATAATTCCAACCAAATACACTGTGTAAAGCCTTACTTCCTGCTACTAGTTGTGCTGCTGCATAAGCACCCAGAAATGCGATGGTAATCAAAGCAGATACAAGGGCGATAAACCTATCTTTTCCTTGGCTGAGAAAGTTAGAAACAGTATCAGACTTATAATCTTCGGAAACAGTCCTCAATCTCCGAAAAATCAGCCACCACGCTAAATAATCTCCAATCGCCCAACCAATTACTAACCAAATTGCAGAGATACCCCTACTGTAGGCGTAACCTACTTGTCCTGTAAACAATAGTCCACTTTGTCCTGTGGACATTGCAGATAATGCGGTCAACCAAGGATTTACTTGTCTTCCTGCTAGTAAGTAGTCTGTGGTGGTATCTTGTTTATACTTGGCTGAGTAAATACCTACTACTGTAAACATTATCAGGAAGGCAATGAAAGTTAAGGCAATAGTTATTTGGTCATAATTCATTGGTTAAGTAGTTGTGCGTTCATTAAGAGCGATAGTTAAGATAGGTCAGAGGTCTGGGGTCTGGGTCTGGGGGACTGGGGAATTGGGGAATTGGGGCGGGAAGGAGACTTCACAACAAAACCGATCTCTTTTGGCTTCAATACCTAGATATATTAAGTCTCCTCCCGGGGGGAATTGGGGAATTGGGGAAATAAGGCTGATTACTTATTCCTCTGCAAATCTTTCATCTCTCACTGAATACTGTTCACTCTCTACTGATAACTGATAAGTGATAACTGATTACTTCCTCATCCTTCATCCTTCATCCTTAATCCTTCTATGACTGAATCAGTCGCCTCCTAATTCCACTAGTTTCCCGATGTTAAAATCAATGGCTAGCCAACCTTTAAGACGACGGAGATTATCTAGCAATAGTAGGGGAATTTGCCAGTTATGGAGCATAAAGAAGGGTAATGGGTCGTCAGGCTGCAAAACAGCGTCAGTACCTTGGGTTACTTTTTGCCACCAAGTTTTAATGTCTGATAAAGAACGAATTTCAGTTAACCGCCATAACTCATGATATGTCCAGTAAGTAGGCTTGCTATTGGGTAATGGTTTGATTGTTTCTTCCTCATCTTCTAGATAAGCTTGTGCTAACCCTGGATGGTCATGAAACATGGTAATAGCTGAGTGCAAACGGGGATTACATTCGATGGGATATACTGTCCCGTCAGGAGTTTGAATCATATCAAAACAAATCTGTCCTGTTAAATTCATTTCCCTAACAAATTTTTCTACCCACTCATAAATAGCAGGGTTGTCTATTTGTTTGTAGTTAACTTGGAAGGGAGAAGACTTAGAACAACAGTGTAATCTGATTTTTCCTGTTCTTACTGTGGCGTGGAAACAGTATTCCTGTCCCTTGATAAATTCTTGCATTACCCAGGGTTTTTCTTCTGTTATGGGAAGACTTTGCAGATAGCTTTCCATACCTACAAAAGGAAGCTTCACTAAATCTCTACGACGCACTGAGTCATAAGGGATACTTTTAATAATGTACTGACCTTGATTATTCTCAAAATCAAAGTCAATAATCTGTTGAGGACTAGTAAAGCGAAATACTTTAGGTGCTGATAGTCCTATTTCTTGAGCTTTTTTACAGAACTTATATTTGTCATCTAGTATTTGGGTAACTTCTGGGTCGAAATGAAGTCCCTCACAATAAGGCTCAAGAGTTTTCTTGGCTAAGGAGTCGTAATAACTAGCAATGGGACTGGATACTGGAATAAAGACATTAATGTTATTCTCTTTGACAATTTCTAGTAATGACTGACAGTATCCTTCTGGCTCTTTTTGGGGTACGGGGACAGTAAAAAATCCCGTTACCGCACGGGAAAAACGATGACCAATCAGCCAATACTTATGAGTCTCTACTAGATATACTTCGTGTCCTACTCTATGAAATGACCGCGCTAACTGTAACGCTTTGGTCATTTTTCCCCCAGTAATTAAGATACGCTTTCTCTCTTTCTCTGGTAATAGCTGCTGTTTTGTTTGATTACGAAAGATGCCAATAATTGAATAAAAAATTACTACTGCTAGATTAAATGGAAGCAATAGCAGTAACAGGAAGAGAGTACCAAGATTCTGCACTACTGCTGAACTTCGTCCTGAAACAAATAGTATTTGTGTCATGTAACCCAATTTTTATCTTGATGTCTGGTGGTAGGGACGCTTGATAAAACGTCCCGTAAGATTATTTGCGTTTGATGATGGTTACTCCATCCCGCAGGGGAATTAACACCTGTTCCACCCGAGGATCATCTGCTACAAAACGGTTAAATTCTGCGATCGCCTGACCATTTTTAGAACGCTTGTTCTCTGGTAGATAGGGTTGTCCCTGCAACAGGGTATTATCCACACAGATAAAACCATTGGGTGCTAGCAAACTACTCTCTAGCAGCAATTTGAGGTATGAGACATACTCTTTCTTGTCCGCATCAATAAACACTAAGTCGAAAGACTCTCCCTCATCTGCTAACTGTTTCATAGTTTCTAATGCGGGAGCGACTCTGACTTGAATCTTTTTACCGTGAGGAGACTTTGCAAAACAGTTTTGGGCAAACTGGGCTACATAATCATCTACTTCACAAGCAATAACGCAACCATCATCGGGGACAGCTTCCGCCATAGCTAAAGCAGAATAACCAGTAAACATCCCAATTTCTAAGACGCTCTTTGCTCCTGTTAGAGAAGTCAACATCTTTAACAGTTGTCCTTCAATGTGTCCAGACAACATTTCTTGTTCTAGGGCGCGGACTGTTTCCCCATCCTCAAACCGCTTGCTCCAGTCTTCCTCTTGGGTTTTCTGTGCCAAATTAGCTAGAGCTTCTGATTCGGTGGTACTACACTCTTCCAGATAAGGATCTATTCCTGCTGCCAAATGATATGCTTTCGTTAAGGATTCTTTAAGTTGAGGGGATATTTGCTCATTTTCCCCTTGCTTAAGGATAGTTTCTAGCTGCTGGACAAGGATTCCCAATGGCGTAACTGGTCTGGCAGTTTTCTTGTTTTCTGCTGATGCGGGCATAGTTTATACCTCTGCTAATTCGGGTTGGGATGTTCCCAATTGCATATATACTTCTTTACCTAACCCTGCATCAGGATAGTCCGCACATATACGTTTGTGTTCTGCGATAGTTTCTTCTAATTCTTCTCTGGTGAGGTCGTTGACAAAGTAACAAGTACCTATAGGACGGGGTACGGCTGCTCTGAGTTTACCGTCACGAGTTAAGGTGATAGATTCGCTAGCTTTCCACAATAGGTCAATTTCTACTAAGGGATGGTCTAAGGCTAAACCAATACGGTTCATTGTACCTAAAATGCGATCGTGTTCTTCGATAGTAATGTATCCACGACGCTGGGCTAAAGTTGCAGATAACGCCATGTCAATATTTACGGCTTGACCATGATAGATGGGTACTTTAGGCTCTAACTCAAAAGTGGGACTCCAAGTATGTCCGTAGGCGATAACACGGTCTAAGTCTAGTTCGTGGAGGTTGGGAACTTCTAATTCCAACATTCTTTTAATCGCTTCATAAGTCAGTTTGTGAGCGACTTCTTTGATGTCTTCCCTTCCATCTAAATTCCCGAAGCGACTATTAAGTAACTGTTCGCCATATTCTTCAAGCCATTCAAAAACTTGCTTGTGAGATACCACAGCAATCTTGATTAATTCCGCCATACCGTTACGAACTTGAGCAGTAGGAAGAGTACGGAGGAAAGAAAAGTCGAGGATTACTTTCTTAGAAGCATGATAAGCACCAAGACGATTTTTTAGTTTCTTGTGATTGACTGCAACTTTAATTGCTACAGAAGCATCAATCAGACCAATAAGAGTAGTAGGAATACGGATATAGTTACTGCTGCGACGATAGCAAGAACAAGCAAAGCCTGTTACATCAGTAATCAAGCCACCACCCACTACTAATACTGGCTCTTTACGAACTAAACCAAACTCAGCAAACTTATCAACAATTTTCTCCAGGGTACGCAGTGTCTTATCTGGTTCCCGAATAATAATTGGAAAAGCTGTTAAAGGGATATCATAGTGCTGGAAATACGCATCTATTTCGTCTCTGTAAAGCTCATAGACATTAGCGTCTATCACCATTAAACAGCGTCCATAAGGTTTATAACAATCAGCTAATTCCTGATTTTTTTCATTAAATACCCCATCCACATAAAGAAGGTCATATTCAATTTTCTCGTAACTTTCTACGTGAAATGCTGTTTCTGTCGCTACAAAATTTGCTTGAATTTGACTCATTTTGATTCCATTTAGTTGTTTAGTGATGACAATTAATTTGCCAAACAGAACTGACTGCTAATTGATAGCGAATCAGAAAAATATTTCAAGGCAAACTTCCTACCAAAACCCAATAAATAGACATTCTAAGCAACAGTTTCCTGATGCCTAAAACATACATTTATTTCTTTGGCAGTTATGAGTTTGATTTACCTCAATGTCTAGAAATGTATTTTTTGTATTGCAGAAAACACTCCTACTAGCTACTAAGAACCTTTGATGAAGCTGAACGGGGCTTGATTGGGAATAATAATATCACTTCATCAACAATTACTACTGGCTAGCTTTGTGACACTTGCCACTTTCTAATCCTATATCTATATAACACATTTTCCTGATTGTAAATATCTATATATAGACTCAGTCAATTATAGGAAACAGATATTAGATAGACAAGGTTTAACAACTCGGCTTGATTAGCCTAAAACACAGTTTACTTTAGTCAACATGATTATAATATCTTGTTAACCCTATAGAGTTTAACATCATTTATTTAAAAAATATTAATAAATATTACTAGAGATGGAAATTTAGTATTGTTCTTGCTTGCTTGATAATGTCTAGATACAATAAAGGAATTGTCAATAAAATACATTTACAATAAGGCAAAAAACACACAATATATATAGCGTTCTACTCCTATGACGGAGCGACAAGATTCTCTTTCCTCAGAACTAAACTCATCCTCAGCTAATCAGAATCATAATAGTCAAGAAC
>JAAUYH010059669.1_pt1 | contig 19679 bp, 12 predicted proteins | sample 7278061 | NCBI WGS metagenome assembly JAAUYH01 (sample SAMN14350203, study PRJNA611818) | marine sediment metagenome | isolation source: surface marine sediment (0.6m) | place: French Polynesia: Moorea | collected 2018-08 | reverse complement strand
TCCTTGGCCACGCCGACGATGGTCAGGGTGACCTCGTCGCCATGACCGCTGGACAGGGTCTGCCCCACCGCTTCTTCCGGGCTGGCATATCCCAGGCGGCGCACGGCGGCTTCACTCAGGATGCCCTGTCCGCTGACCTGGGGGTTGGCCTCGTCGGGCCGGCCCACGAGCCGGTCGCCGTACTGCTCTCCAAAGAATCGCCCGGCCACCAGTTCGATGCCGTAGTGCTCGAAGAAGTCGAAGCCCACCCGGACGTCCCGCAGCGGCACGTATTCACCCGGCTCCAGGGAGGTCGAGTTGCTGGGCTGGTAGCCATTGCCGTCCAGCAGCTGCCCGGTGGGTACCCGGGATGAAATGGTCACCGAACTGATGGCGGGGCTGGCCAGCAGGGCATCCCGGTAGGGCGGATACTGCTGGTAGGTGGTCCCGTCCAGCTGGAACGGGATGCTGGAAATCAGGTTGTGTTCGCGCTTATAGCCCAGGTCCCGGGTTTGGGTGTAGTTGAGCTGGGACAGCACCACCCCGGTGGCGATCATCAGGGTGATGGAGATAGCGAACTGGAATACCACCAGCACCTTGCGCAGGTTGGCTGAGCCTTTGCCCTGGACAATGGTGCCCTTCAATACCTCGGCCGGCCGGAACGAGGACAGGTGAAAGGCCGGGTAGGAACCGGCGATCACGCCAACCCCCAGCACGGCGCCGACCAGGGCCAGCAGGTAGCCGGGATTACTGAGATAGTTGAAGGTCAGGTCGCGCTCGACGAAAGCGGCGAACCACGGCAGCACCAGTTCCACCAGGGCCACGGCGATCAGCATGGCACCCGCGGTCAGCATGATGGACTCGCCCAGGAACTGGGTAATCAGCTGGGAACGGTCGGCACCCACCACCTTGCGCATGCCCACCTCCTTGGCGCGCTGGGTGGACCGGGCCGTGGTCAGGTTCATGAAGTTGATGCAGGCGATGGTCAGGATCACCGCGGCAATGGCGGAAAAGATCAGCACGATGTTGATATTGCCGTTGGTCTTCATCTCCGCATCCAGGCTGGAGTGCAGGTGGATATCCGTCAGGCGCTGGGTTTCCAGCATGGTCCACGTGGGTGCTTCTTCACCCAGGTGTTTCTGCAGGAATGCCGGGAACCCTGCTTCCAGCTGGCTGGGGTCGTAACCGGCCGGCAGGCGCACGTAGGTGTGGTAGTTGTTGGAACCAAAGTTCTCTTCCTCGCCTTCCCGGATCATGAACATGGTGGCGATGGAGCCCACCATGTCGAAGCTCATGTGGGTGTTCTCGGGCAGGTCGCGGATCACTCCGGTGACCTTGTTGTCGATCTGGCCCATGACGGTGACGGTCTCACCCAGGGGGTCTTCCCGGCCGAACAGCCGTTCCGCGGTGGATTCCGTCAGCACCAGAGTGAAGGGCTGATCCAGCGCCGTCTCGGGGTCTCCCGCGACAAACTCGAATTCAAACAGGCTCAGCAGTTCGGGATCGGCCAGGCCGGCCACCATGTTGTCAAAAGCCCGGTCGCCCACGCTGATGGGCAGGGAGTTGACGTTGAGCCGGGCCATTTCCTCGATCTCGGGAAAGTCTTCCTCAAGCAGCGGGCCAAACGGCGCTGCCGCAGTGGCCAGGGACAGGTTCATCCCCTGGAAGTGCCGCACCACCCGCACGATGCGGTCGGAATCCTTGTAGTGGCGGTCGTAGCTCAGCTCGTACTGCACGAACAGCACGATGAGGATGCAGCAGGCCAGTCCAATGGCCAGGCCCAGGATGTTGATGGCGGAAAACAGCCGGTGGGCCAGCAGGTTCCGCCAGGCAATGAGCAGGTAGTTCTTAAGCATTGCTGGCCTCCAGGGTGGCAGCAGAAGCGGTGCCGGCGCCGGTTTCCAGCCGCACCACGTTTTCGCTCACTACGCAGCCGTCGAACAGGTTGATCACGCGGTGGGCATAGTCGGCGTGACTGGGGGAGTGGGTCACCATCACGATGGTGGTGCCGGCCTCGTTGAGCCGGGTCAGCAGGTCCATCACTTCTTCACCGTTTTTTGAATCCAGGTTGCCGGTGGGTTCGTCGGCCAGGATCAGGTCGGGGTTGGTCACCACCGCCCGAGCCACGGCCACCCGCTGCTGCTGTCCGCCGGAAAGCTGCTGGGGATAGTGGCTGGCGCGATGGGCGATGCCGATGTTCTCCAGCACCTCGGCCACCTGGGCGTTGCGTTCGGTTTTGCCCATTTTCTGGTACAGCAGCGGCAGGCCAACGTTTTCTTCCACGGTCAGTTCATCGATCAGGTTGAAACTCTGGAAGACGAAGCCGATGCGCTTCTTGCGGATGCCCGCCAGCTTGGATTCCGAGTAGCTGCTGACGTCTTCGCCGCCAAACACGTACTGGCCGAGGGACGGCGCGTCCAGCATGCCCACGATGTTGAGCAGGGTGGACTTGCCGCAACCCGAGGGGCCCATCACGGCAACGAACTCGCCGCTGTCGATATGGATGTTCACGGCGTTGAGCGCCGTGGTCTCGATGTCGGCGGTTCGATAGATCTTGGTCAGGTCGTTCATCTGGATCATGATGAGGGGCTCCTCGTCGGGTGAATTGAAATCTGTGGTTTGGGCATAGGGTTCATTCGGTCGGCTACCGGGAAATGTTCAGCCGGTCCACGTCCAGGAACGCGGAGTACTCGGACACCACCACCTGGTCACCGGACTGCAGGCCTTCCAGTACCTCGATGGAGCGTGGATTGCGGCGTCCCAGCTGGACCCGGGTGCGCAAGGCGGTGGTGCCGTCCTTGTTGAGGGCGAACACCCAGGCGCCACCGGTGTCCTGGTAGAACGGGCCGTTGTCCAGCAGCAGCGCCCGGGTCTGATCACCCAGTTCGAGACGCATCTGCAGGGTCTGACCCCGCCGGATAGTGCCGGGCTGTTCATCCAGAAAGGCCAGGTCCACCTGGAATTGGCCGTTCTGGACATCGGGATAGATCTTGCTGATCTCCAGCACATAATCCCGGTTGTCGATCCTGACACTGGCCTGCTGGCCCAGCTGGACCCGGTTGATGTAGAACTCGTTGACCAGGGCTGAAGCCTTGAACCGGTTGACGTCGTCGATACGGCCGATGCGCTGGCCCCGGCCCATGGATTCGCCAATCTCCACATCGAACGAGGTCAGCTTGCCGGCCCTGGGCGCTTTCACCAGCAGGTTGTCCAGGTTGCCCCGGGCGATCTTCAGGTTGCGCTGCAGCTGTTCAATGCTGGTTTCCAGCTGCTGGATCTGGGCCTTGCGCAGGCGCTCGTCGACCTGCTGGCTTTCCAATGTGACTTCCCGGCGCTTGCTCCAGTAGTCCAGCTCGTCCTGGGCCGTCTCCAGTTCGTCCCGGGAAATCAGTTCCTTCTCCGCCATGCGGCTGCGTCGTTCCAGCAGTCGCTGCAGGCGAACCACCTGGTAGTCGATTTCCACCAGGTCGCTTTTCAGGCTCAGCCGGTTCTGCTCGATGGCGAGCTGTGTATTGCGCAGGTTGTTCAGCTGCTCGGACACTTCCGCCTCCCGGGCGATAACGTCCAGCTGCAGCTGGGTGTTGGACAGCTCCAGCAGGGGCTGGCCCGGCTCCACGATGATGCCGTCTTCTACCAGCACGCGTTCCACCCGGCCGCCCTCGATGGCGTCCAGGAACACGGTCTTCAGCGGCTCCACCGCGCCGCGCAGGGGAATGTAGTCTTCGAATACGCCGCTGTGCACCGTGGCTATGCTGATCCGGCGTCCATCCACGGTGTAGGCCGTGCCCGAGCCCAACCGGGGCAGCAACAGCACGGCGGCGCCGATCAACACGACGGCAGCGACGCCCCACTTGATCCAGCGGCGTTGTGGCGATGCCTCAATTTTTCGGTCCATTCCCATCAGGGGCTTTCACTCGAATCTGTACCTGGTTTTGACGTAGCGAAATCCGTGCCAACTTTTTTCAGCAATAAAAAACAATAAAAACAACAAGTTGAATATTCAGGCCACAAGTCACGCTGCATCACCAGCGGACAACAGGTGTACGCTGGCGTACACTTGCACCACGGCAAAGGTTCTGACGGAAAAGTGTCTCAATTGAGCGAAAGACAGGGTCGAATCCTGGTGGTTGACGATGATGATGACGTTCGCACCGCCGCCAGGCTGCTGCTGAAACGGCATTTCGCCAGCGTCGAGGTGCTGGCTGGTCCGGAGGAGCTGCCGGAGCGACTGGCCAGGGAGTCCTTTGATGCGATCCTGCTGGACATGAATTTCGCCACCGGGCGCATCAGTGGCCGGGAAGGCCTGGACTGGCTGCAGCGAATCCGGGAAATCGATGGGGATGCCGTGGTGGTCCTGATGACCGCCTACGGGGACGCCGGACTGGCGGTGGAAGCCATCAAGCACGGGGCCACGGATTTCGTGCTGAAGCCGTGGCAGAACGAAAAACTCATCGCTACCCTGACGTCGGCGGTTTCCCTGCGCCAGTCCCGGGATGAAGTCGGCCGTCTGAAGGAGCGACAATCGGAACTGGCAGTGCCCGCCACGGACCTGATTGCCCAATCCGCCGCCATGGCCCAGGTCATGCGGCTGGTGGCCAAGGCAGCACCCAGTGACGCCAGCGTGCTGATCCTGGGAGAGAACGGTACCGGCAAGGAAGTGATCGCCCGGGAGATCTGGCGCCAGTCGTCCCGCGCTGACGAAGTGTTCCTGGGCGTAGACCTGGGGTCCGTGCCGGAAACCCTGTTCGAAAGCGAGCTGTTTGGCCACGTCAAGGGCGCATTCACCGACGCCCGCGCCGATCGCATGGGTCGCTTCCAGGCCGCCTCGGGCGGGACCCTGTTCCTGGATGAAATCGGCAACCTGCCGCTGCACCTGCAGGCCAAACTGCTGCGGGTGCTGGAATCCCGGGAAGTGGTCCCGGTGGGATCCGACCGGCCGGTGCCGGTGGACGTCCGGCTGCTGTGTGCCACCAACAGCGACCTGGAATCGGCGGCAGAGCAGGGTGCCTTCCGGCCGGACCTGCTCTACCGCATTAACACGGTCCAGGTGGAGTTGCCTCCGCTGCGTTCCCGGCCGGAGGACATTGCGCCCCTGGTAAAGCACTTTCTGTCCCGCTATGCGCACAAGTACGGACGGTCCGGCCTGGATGTATCCTCCGATGCGCTGGGTCGGCTGAAGGACTACCACTGGCCCGGCAACGTGCGTGAGCTGGCTCATGCCGTGGAACGGGCCCTGATTCTCAGCGAGTCCACTACGCTGGTGGCCGAAGACTTTGCGCTGTCGGTGCGCAGCCAGTCCAAAGGACAGCAGGGGCTGCGCTTCGAGTCCCTCAACCTGGAAGAGGTGGAGGGCCAGGTCATCGCCTTCGTGCTGGCCAAGCACGAAGGCAACGTATCCCGGGCGGCCAGGGAACTGGGTATCACCCGGACATCGCTGTACCGGCGCATCGAAAAATACGGCCTGTGAAATCCCGCTTCGAACAGATCCGGCTGCGCTTCCAGTTGTGGGTGCTGCTGCAGATCATCCTGCTGGCGGTGACCCTGACGGGGCTGGTCTGGGCGCTCGGGGACGCGGGTCTGCCGGCAGTCAGCGCGGTTCTGCTGCTGGCGGTTGCAGCCCAGGTTGCCATCCTGCTGGGCTACGTGTCGGCCCAGCATCGCAAGCTGGAGCGCTTCCTGGACGCCCTGGCATTTGATGACCTGTCCCTGCAGCTGACGGAAGAAGACTGGGATCGCCAGCTGGCACAGGCCGCCAACCACATCATAACCACCGTGCGGGATGCGCGGGTTGAAACCGAGGCCCAGGCCAACTACCTCAATGCCCTGGTCAAGCATTTGCCGGTGGCCATCGTCTCCTACCGGGACGGCGGCGAGGTGGTGCTGCAGAACAACGCCATGCGCCAGCTGTTTCAGTTGTCGCGACTGACGAACCTGTCCGACCTGGGCGTCTACGGAGAACACGTGCCGGCCACCCTGGCGGAACTGCAGCCGGGCCAGCGCCGCCTGATTCGAGCCATCAGGGAGGACCAGATGCTGGAGCTGAAGGTGTCCGCCACGGAGGTTCGCATCGCGGGCGAAGACGGCGGCGATCGCCAGACCCTGGTGGCACTGGAAAACATCCACTCGGAGCTGGGTGACCGGGAAATCAACGCCTGGCGTGACCTGATCCGGGTTCTGACCCATGAAATCATGAACTCGGTTACTCCCATCGCATCCCTGGCCCGGACCGTCGGCGGGCTCATCGATGACGTGCGGGAGGAGACCCCGGTCCATGGCGAGAAACGGGACGAACACCTGGACGACATGGCTGACGCCATGGCCACCATCGCCAAGCGCTCCGACGGACTGATTCATTTTGTCGACGGTTATCGGCGGTTAACCGGGATTCCCCAGCCTACGCTGAAGGAGCTGCGCGTCGATGCCCTGCTGGCCGACGTGGCGCGACTGGCGGCAGAGGATACGGCTATCGGCGACACCACTTTGGCCGTGTCGGTTGAGCCGCCGTCGCTCACGCTCAGTGCCGACTCCGCGCTGATCCAGCAGGTATTGATCAACCTGGTGCGCAACGCCGCCCACGCCGTAGCGGGGCTGGAGCTGCCCAGCATCGAGATCTCGGCCGGACTGTCACATGGTCGGGTGCAGCTGGTGGTGTCAGACAATGGTGTTGGAATTCCATCCGAGGATCTGCCCCAGATCTTCATCCCGTTTTTTACCACCCGCAAGGATGGCTCCGGCGTGGGCATGACCCTGGCCCGCCAGATCATGAGCGCCCACGGCGGTGAAGTTTTCGTGCGCTCAGCGCCTGGCAAGGGCACTCAGGTGACCCTGGTGTTCTGATCTCCGGGTGCCTGCCGTCGTGGCGCCGAAGTTGGCTGCTTCCCACCTCCCGGTTGTCCCGTCGCGACCAGCCGGCTAACTCGACGCGGCAGCTGGCGCCGCCGGCCGGCTCCAGCGATACCAGCCAACCACAGTCAGGCAGACCACATACCCGATGTTCCACCAGATGGCCTGGTCGTGGCTCAGGTGCGTGTACATGGCGCCGATCATGATGCCAATGAGTCCTGCTGCCGCATAGGGCGCCAGCCGGGGGATGAGCACTCCTGCGGCCCCGGCCGCTTCCAACACCGCAATCACGTAGAGAAACCACTCGGGATAACCCCAGCCGGCGAATCGACCGACCCATCCCTCCATGAAAAACTTCGGGATCGCCGACAGCAGAAACAGCGCCGCAACAAGGACTGCCAAAACCCACACGCTGACGTTCAAGACCTTGTTCAGACTCATGCCTTCGCTCCCGGAGTGAATACTCAATGGGACAGTACGCCGGCGTTGAAATCGGCATCAAGGCTTCGACCTCAATCCTGACCGATCCCTGACCGTGGCCTGACGCTGGCGCCCGGATTGCGAAGGATTCCGCCGTCTGAACCGTCGTAAGTATTGCAGGCGATGCATTCAACCTCCCGGGCGTCTGCCAACCAACGCACTGATGTAACAACCGGAGACACAGATATGAACAAACCCCCGAACTGGCTGCGCCTCACGCTGTCCATCCTGCTGACGGCCGGCTTTACTATGGCCCTGGCCGATGACGACGATGACGATAGCGACGAAATTCCGTTCGACGAAGCCAACGTCTACTTCGAGCTCAACAACACCGACGGCGACCTGGGCATCCACGCGCTGATAGACGGTGAGCCATGGAAGAAACTGGAAATCGAAGGCCCCAACGAACGAACCCAGCTGTTGATCCGATTGCGGTCGAAGCTCAGGCGGCAAGGACTGACCGAGCTTTTTTTCGAGAGCGCGGAGCCCACTTTCGACGAACTGGACCCGGCAGATTTCTTCGCCCGGTTCCCCGAGGGTGATTACGAAGTCAGCGGCGACACTATCGAAGGCGATGAGCTGGAGAGCACCGCCGAGGTGACCCACCTGCTGCCGGCGCCCCCGGTCATTTCTGTCAATGCCACGGAACTGCCGGATGGTTGTGATGGCGCCGTTCCCGAGATCAGCGCGCCATTCACGGTCAGCTGGGAAGAAGTCGAACTCTCACATCCCGAACTCGGCCGAACCAATGAACCCATCGAGGTGGAGATCTACCAGTTGGTGCTGGAGCGGCTCAGCGAGCCGGAGCTCAATTTCACGGTAGACGTGGAGTCCGACATTACCAGTGTCGCGATCCCGTCCGCACTGGTCGGCTCCGGCGATGAGTTCAAGGTTGAAGTGCTGGTGCGGGAAGAAAGCGGGAACCAGACGGCAACGGAAAGCTGTTTCAACGTTCGATAGGACTGCAATACCGGGTTTCGCCACGGCCAGTATTCACCGGTTCTGGCGAAACCCGCTTTCCAGGAGGCGGTTTATGGACCCGACAAATGCCCTCATGTGTGCCCTGCTGGCTGCCCTGGCCATTCAAGGCCTGTACCCGGAGACCGCACGCGCCGGGCAGCTCTCCGTCAGGGTTGACAAGGGGTTGGTGTCCGTTGATGCAGACCGGGTCAGTCTCGGTGAGATTCTTCGGCGGCTGGGTCGGGAAACGGGTATGCAGATCATCGGCGGCGACTTGCAGGATGTGATCACCTGCAGAATTGAAAGCGCGTCTATTGAAAGGGCCCTGGGACAGCTTTTGCGCCGCCGGGATTACGGTCTTCGGTACACGCTGGCCAGTGAACCGCCGTTCCAGCGGGTGCCCAAGGTATTGACACTTTATCCCGGAGCATCGAGTCCAACGGCACCCTCGCGCAGCGCGCCTCCCCAGGCCGCGAAGCTTTGGCAAATTGCGGAATTGACCAGCAACCCGAACCCGGACGACCTGGAATTGCTGACCGGAATTGTGCGGAGCCACGGCGACCCCGCGGTTCGGGCCGAGGCGGTATACGGCCTTGGTGTCCTGGGCGATCCTGCCTCGCTGCCGGTGCTGGAGATGGCTGTACGAGACCCGGACTCCCGTGTTCGGATTGCGGCGGTTGAGGCCCTGGGCGACGTTGGCGGCGACGCTGCGGCGCTGGCCCTGTCCGCCTCGATGTTGACCGGTGACCAGGGTCTGCGTGAACGGGTGGCAGACACCCTGAAGGACGTTCTCAGCGAAGATCACCGGTCCCGCTCGGCTCGCTGAACCCGCCAGGCATCATCGGGCCGGACTCGAATCCAAAAGCGCCGCGGTCGTGATAGATTACGCAGGCCTCGTATCCCGTCATTCCAGTGAGTCCAACGATGCTCAAGACCCGCGTCCGAATTCCAGTGATGTTTTGCGTTCTGCCCATCGCCATGGTGTTGGCTCTGGGAGCCGTGGTTAACGCGCCAGAGGCCGAGACGGTCAGTGATGGCCTCGACCGCGTGGTCCTCAGCCAGTATGCCAAAGGAGCGATCCATGGTGGCATCCTGGTGGCCGAGGGTAACAAGGTCATTTACGAGCGCGCCCTCGGGATTGCCGACTACGACACGGGCGCTACCCTCGAAGTCAATCAGCGGTTCACCATCAACAGCCAGGGCAAGATGTTCACCGCGGTGCTGGTGATGCAACTGGTCGAGGAGGGAGAGCTCGCCCTGGAGCAGTCCCTGGCAGAAATGCTGCCGGCGTACGCGCACCCGCGCGCGGGCGACATCACGCTGCACCATCTGCTGGCCCATCGCAGCGGCCTGCCGGACTACTTCCTGCGGCTGGTGCTGGCCGGGGTAGAGGGCGCATCGGAGGCGAGCCTGCACGAGATGCTGGATATGGTGCGCGGTATGGACCTCGATTTCGAGCCGGGCACCATGTTTCACTACAGCAATACGGGCTATGTCCTGCTGGGACAGATTGTCGAGGCGAAACGCGGAGCTCCCTTTGCGGCAGCCATGCAGCGGCATCTGTTTGGCCCGCTGGGGATGGCTGATTCAGAGCCGGCTGCGGCAGCCCGGGGAGAGGGGATGCCGGACTATCTCTCGTCGGACGGGCGCATCAACGGTGAACCCCCGACCAGCTACTTCGGCGACGGCAGCGAGATATCTACCCTGCGGGACATGCATCGTTTCATGGCGGCTATCGGGTCCGAGGTTCTGCTTGAGCCCGCTTCCTGGGAACTGATGTTCAAGCCGCATTCATTGCCGACAGAAGTGCCCGAAGGCGCGTGGCCGCCGCCGCACATGCACCCCTACGGATACGGGTTTTCGATCACGGAATTGCCGTTTGACTCGACAGGGTCGGCCACGGCGGTCGGCCACGGCGGCGCCGGTTTCGGCAGCAGCAACATGGCGGTGCGCTTCCTGGACTCAGGGCGCATCGTGGTCAACTACAACACGGTGTCCAAGGACCCGATGTTGATGGATGTGATTCTGCACCTCGCTGGACGCTGACCGCGCCGCCAACGGACGATACGGCTGCTCGCCGGTCAAACCCGTTTAGATCCCCAGGGGGATATCCAGGGCAAAAAAGCCCACCAGCAGCGCTGTCCAGACCACCAGGAACGCCGCGGAGTAGGGCACCATCATGATCAGCATATCGCCAAAGGTCATGTTCGGCTGGTACTTGCGCATGAAAGCCAGGATCACGCCGGCATAGGCCATCATGGGCGTGATGATGTTAGTGGACGAATCGGCCACCCGGTAAGCCGCGGCCACGAAATCAGGGGTCATAGCCGGGTTCACGAAGTACAGCATGGGGATGAAGATCGGCCCCAGCAGCATCCACTTGGACGTCAGGCCACCGATGAAAATGTTGATCACCGCCGTGGTCAACACGAAGCCAATGAGAAGAAGGATCGGAAAGTCCTGCAGCCCCAGGGCGAGCAGAAACTGCACGCCCAGGTAGGTGATATACGTGCCCAGGCCGCTGTAGCTCAGCAGACCCAGGAAGTTGTAGCAGAAGAAGGTCAGCACCAGGATGTAGCCCATGGTGTTCATCTGCTTGACCATGGCGCTGACGGCGTCCGGCAGCTTCTTGAAAGTGCCGGATGCATAGCCGAAGAAGGCCCCCGTCACGGCGAAGAAGATCGAAATCAGGAGGATGATGTTGTCCAGGTAGGGCTTGACCGTGCTGCCGGCTTCGTTCTCGAAGGCGGCCAGTGGACCCAGGACCAGGCCAGAGATGATGATCAGCGCTACCGCCAGTCCGCCCAGTGCGCCTCGCAGGCCCTGCCGCTCGCGTCCGGTCACCTGGAAATCTCCGGGCTGGATATCCTCTGGTGTCACCCAGCTCATGCGCTCCAGCCGCGGTGCGACGAAGCGGCGCGTCACGAAAAAGCCGGTGATGGCCAGCACGAAGGTTGAGACGATGATGAACAACCAGTGCATGGTGGCGGGGTTCAATGCCTCGCCCGCGGCGTTGGTGAAGGGCACGCCCTGGGCCTCGGCGAACACCTGTGCGTTCAGGCCAATGATGACGTCCACCGGCCCGGGAATCAGGTTGGCGCTGAAGCCCGCGGAAACCCCCGCGAAGGCGGCGGCCATGCCGATGAAGGGATGCCGACCCAGGCCGGCATAGAGCAGGCCGGCCAGGGGAATCAGCACCAGGTATCCCGCATCCGTGGCCACCGAGCTGATGATGCCCAGGAAGATCAGCAGAAGGGGCAGCACGCCCTGGGGCAGGCGCGCGCCGACCTTCTTGATCAGCGCGCCGAACAGGCCGGAATTCTCGGCCAGGCCAATGGCCAGCATGACCACAAAAATAACCCCCAGCACGCCGCCGCCGAAGCCCAGCCAGTTGGCCAGCAGCGCGTTGTCGAACACCCAGCGCAGGTGCTCCGGCTCCAGCATGTTTTTCAGCTGGTGCTGCACCGGCTCGCCGCCGGCGCCGGTGGTGCTGAACTGGTGGCCTCCGAAGATCACCGTCAGGATGAAGGCCAACGGGTAGAAGGCCATGAATATGATCACCGGATCCGGGATGCGGTGGCCGGCCCGCTCGACGAACTGGCCAATTCTCTGGCCCAGAGAGGCCCCGCTGACGGCGGGTTCGGCGTTGGATGACGGTCCCGGTTCGCTGTGATCGGTCATGGAGGGCTCCAGAAATTCAGGCGCATCTTTTACGTGGGTCGGCGCCGGGGGTCAAACCGTTTTTGCCGAGCTGAACGTTCGGCTCTGGCGTGTCTCCAGGCCAAGATTGTTGGCGCGCGGGGTCGGGCGCCTTCGGCTAGCTGAGACCGAGCAGCAAACGCTTGAGGCCAGTACCCACGATTGCATCACATCGGGATCGGGCGCATCGATCAATTCACTCTCTGGTGGGGACAAAGTTGGCGACGGTCACCGCGAATCCGCCCCCGGCCAGGTTGTGGACCACGATGGCTATGGACGCAGGTAACGCCAGTCCAGATTGCACTTCGTAGACCGACTTGAATCCATCGGGATACACCAGCTGCCGGCACTCCTTCTGATTGTCCAGGATGCAGCCTCGCAACACCGTCGATGGACTGCTGAAGGCGTCATTGATGGTGTCTCGCAGGCCAGTGGCCATATCGAACTGTTTCTGAATAGCGTCTTTGATCGAGTTGACTCCCTTGAGGTCGTTGGCGCCCGGGAGATCCTGGGTCACGATATCAATGACCTTGTCGATCAATTGAGGACCGATGAATATCACCGAGTTCCCTTCCGGCAACAGCGTGTCGAAACCGACGCCTTCGATGACGGAGTTTTCGATTTCGAACACGTGGATGGCCAGGCTCCCGCCAGTGATGATTCCGGCAATGGCGCCCTGGTTGCTGTAGGGCTCAAGCAGGTTCGCGCCAATGATGGTCCCCATGGCGCGGGCCACCTGGCCCAGGTAGGGCACGTAGATTTCCTTGATGATCTTGGTACGAATCTGGCTGGCTGTCATGATGCCCGGCAGGGTGAATTTCTGCACCAGCGCGCCGCCCTTTGAAGGTATCAGCCCCTGGTCGCGCAGGGACTGGCGGACGGCACGGATGTCGGCCACCACCATACGTGGTGCTCGCGTACCCAGCAGTGCAATCAGAACTTCCGAGGCATCGAGTACCCCGTAGACGCTGGGGTTCAGCGACCCGACCACCGAGGCCACGTCGGCCAGGTCCTGGTTGAGCACGTTGATGACGCCGTCGGGTGCCGTTCCTTCTGAAATCGCCTGCTCAGTCTGTTCCAGGGCAACAAAAAGATCGAGGGCAGCTCCTACGTACGCCGCGTCGTCGGGTGCGGGCGGAAAACCGTTCGTGGCCGCGGTCTCGGGGCTGGGCGGAACGCCACCTTCGGGAGCGATGGGGCTCAGAGCGCCCAGGCGCGCCACATCGATTTCATCCAGCAGGTCGGCCAGGTCGTTGTCGATGGCGACGATGGCGGCGCTGTCGCTGGTATTAACGGCCGCGATGAGGTCGGTGATCAAGCCCTCGAAAGTCTCGACTTGTGCTGCGAACTGGTTGAACACATCGGCGCCGTCGCCGTCACTGATGGGCTGGGCGATGGCGGCACTGGTGGAAACCTGCTCGGATTCGCTGGTGGCAAAGCTGGCCGTCACCTCGAAGGACCCCTGGCTGTCTGCGGCGGTGGAAATCGTGGTGGCGTTCAGCGTTGGCGGTGTGCCGCTCACGCCCCCCGGCGCGATATTGAGCGCCAGGCTCACGGCGGGCTGTGGATCCAGCGGCGTACCGTCCAGGTCACGAATCACCACCGAGACTTCGGCGGTGCCGCCTGCCGCTATCACCCTGGGCGAAATGTCGATGGATGCCCTCGGGCCGCCGGACACGACGATGTCGACGGCGGTCCCCGGTGCTGCGAAGGCGCGGGGCGCCGGGTCCTGGATCAATACCGTGTTCGCGGGCTGCAGGCTGTCGTTGACGAACTCCATGGTGCCCACACTCAATCCACCGCTTGCGATGGCGGCTGTTGCTGAGTCCACAGTAAGGGCAACCACATCCGGGACGCGCAGCGGGACTGGTCCCAGCGAAATATCGACCAGGACGCCATCGCCCGCGGCGGCAGTCACACCGGCATCCGGTTGCTGATCAACCACCAGACCCACCGCAATGCTGTCGCTGAAAACCTCGGGGACCGACTCGACGGAAAGCCCGGCCGAATTGATGGCGTCAGCGGCCTGGGTTTCGGTCAGGCCATTCAGATCCGGCACCGTGACGGCGCCCTCCACCTGGATCACGTAGTTCTGGAATCCAGCAGCGCCCACGCTGTCGGTGACCTGCAATACCACCGGATTGGCGCCCAGGTCGCCTGGCGCGGGTGTCCAGGTGACCGCACCCAGGGCGTCCACCGCCATACCCGCCGGCCCCTCGGCAATGGACCAGGTCAGCGACTCGCCCACGTCTGCATCCACCGCCAGCGCGCGATATACGTACTCGAAGCCCGGCGAAGCCTTCAGCCGGGGCGATGACAGGATCCTGGGCGCGGAGTTGGGCGGCAGGATGGTGATGTCGACGGTTGCCACGTTCGAGATCAGCTCGCCGTCGTTGGCGCGATAGCTGAACTGGTCCTGGTCGTCGATGCGGGCCTCGGGCAGCCGTTCGTTCACCATTGCAAGGTTCAACCCGGGCAGCAGCCAGTGCGGGCGTTGCTGTGCGGGCACGGTCAGATCATCGTTGACGTTGGTGACGAAGTAGCGAGCCTGGTTCCAGACCGGACGCATGGGCGCCCAGTCGTCGTTGATGCTCTCCCATACCTGCAGGCTGGGAGTGGCGCTGAAGGTGAAACCAACGGGGATCACCAACTCAGCGTGGCCGTCGGCATCAACGTCGGCGAAGACCGGTACCGTGTGCTCCGTGGGAAAAGTGTCCTGGGTGGTCAGATCCAGCACCAGCTTTTCCGTTCCGTCGCGTCCATCCCAGACGTACAGGTCGCTGACGTCGTCGATATACACGACCTCGTTGAATCCGTCCCGATCCAGGTCGAACACCGTCGCACCAGACCTGCCTGTCTCTACCGTGTTCGACCAGAGTAACGTGCCGTCCTGCCCATTGATCACGTCGAACCGGTCGGCGCCCACACCGCCTGCGGCAAGGACTTCGGCCTGACCGTCGTTATTGACGTCGGCGATGGTAAGGGGCGACCAGAGCGAAGTGCTGCCGCCCGGGAACTCATACTCCCACAACGTCGATCCGTCATGGTTCAACGCCAGAACGATGTTCGTTTCACGGAACCCCCCCAGTCGACGCACCAGTTCGGGATATGGGTCATCGTCGAGATTGGCCACCTGGGGATGGGCATAGGGCGCCAGGCCATCTTCAACGTCGTCCCGGGTCCAGATCACCTCACCCTCGTTGGTGAATGCCGCATTCGACACAACAACTTCGGGCGTCTCATCCAGGTCCAGATCGACCACACTGACCCGCGTCCCATTGGTGCTTTCTCTCACCCCCGGCGCAAAGGCATAGTCCACCTTTCGCCCGTTGGCGTCCCAGACCTGGTATGAGGAGAAGTCCCCCCTCGGCGCAACAATGATCTCCGGCAGGCCATCGCCATCCAGGTCGGCCACGCTGATAGCGGAATCAAACATGTCACCGTTGGCCGTATTGCGAATATCTGCCCGCGTGGGATCAAACCCCTGCTTTGGCAGCGATTCGCTGATCCACTTCAGCCCGCCATCATGTTCGAGCGCGTATAGACGAAGCATTCGCGTCGGTGAACCGTCAGGATCTCCTCCAACCATGAGAATTTCGGGCTTTCCGTCAAGATCGATATCAGCCAGGGCCGCCTCGGCCTGAGTGGTTGGTCCAAGCTCTCGGTTGCCGAAGATGCGTACCCATTCCTCGGCACCGGTTTCTCCATCGTAGACCTCGATTCGAGTCGCGGCGGTACCCGAGAAGTCGTAGATGATGATCTCAGCAGCCGGGTCATCGTCCAGTTGTCCGATCAGTGGCTGCCACCCCCCCGAGGGGCCGCCATTGGCGCTGATTTGCTGCCACTTGATCTGCATGCCGATGCTGCCAGCCGGGTTGTCTGGGGTGTACTCGAATCCACCGTCGTTGCCCAGCAGCAGGCTGCCACGTGAGGGGCCGGAATCAAGCAGGCTGCTCAACAGATCGCCGTTGGGGTCCACGTCGTTGGCCAGGATTCCCGTGGCAGGAACCGTGAGCGTATCGCCCCGTTCGACGCGGTAGCCGGCGTCGTTGATGGCCACCGGCGCGCGGTTAAGGTCAACAACGATCTCAAATGACCAGCTGTCGCTGGCACCCAGGGGATCTCGGGCGGCCAGGGTGACGTCGTGGGGACCCAGTTGCTGAAATGTCGGCGTCCAGCGGATCACACCGTTGTCCGGGTCGACCGTCATACCCGTGGGCCGCACCGGCAGTGAGTAGGTCACGTCATCGCCATCCGGGTCCAGCGCCAGCGCGCTGATTTCCACCAGGACACCCGGCGCGCCCCCACGGTCCTGGACCGGTTCGAGCACGGGGGGTCCGTTCCGGGCCACCACCTGGAGCTGAAACACCCCTTCATCGGCTGCGCCCGAGGGATCCGATACCGCCACCTGGATGGGATAAGTGCCGATGTCTCCGGGCATGGGCGTCCAGCTAATCAGGCCGCTGGCCGGGTCGATGACCAGACCGACTGGCGCGCTGACCAGTTCGAAGGCAAGCACGTCGGTGGCATCAGGATCGCTCGCAGTGACCGTGTAGCTATAAGACTGGCCCACCACGGCGACCTGGTTTGGGATGGGATCAATCAAGGGAGACGCTGAGGTGCTGATGGCTTCCACGGCGAAACACCGCTCATTGCTCAGGCCTGCACTGTTGGTAACCTGGACGGACACCAACGTGGAGCCGGCCTGGGTCACTGCAGGTGTCCAGGCGATCTGGCCGGTGCCGCCATCAATGGTCATGCCTGCTGGCGCCTCAACCAGCGAAAAGGCGTTGCCAGCCTGCTCCGCAGGTATGGCGGTGTCGACATCAACTTCGATTAGCTGGCCGGTGGGCACGGCTTGATCAGGAATGGACTCGATTTGCGGAAGCGCGCCCGGCGTTCCGGCCTCGAAGCTGTCGCTGAGAATCTCTCCGCAGTCGATGGCATGGGCTTGCTGCCAGGAACCCGCAGCAAGCATCACCAGCAAAAACCAACGCACAACTCCCTTTATCGAATTCATCGTGCTGCCTCCGTGTCCTGGTTGCCGCCAGCCTCGAACAGCGGGTTGGGGGCACGGAAAATGTCCCGGGCCTGGTTGCTGTCACCCGCCACCAGGTTGGTGGCATCGGACTCGAAGACGATCCAGCGGCCGTCACCGGAAATCGCGGGCTCAAAGCTGTTGCCGTCGGCCTCAGCAGCGATGCCGGCGGAAATCCGCTCGGTCAGGCTCCGGGTCCGGTCGTGTACGAAGATATCGAAGCGGCCGTTGGCGTCGTCCGCTACCAGGTTCGAAGCGGCGGACCGAAAAGTGACATAGCGCCCGTCGTCGGAAATTGAGCCCTCAAAACTGTGATTGTCACCGCCTTGTCCGGCGCTGGACACGCTGACCCGTTGGGTTACCTGGGCATTACGGTCTCGAACAAAGATGTCCCAGCTGTTGTTGCTGTCTCCCGTCACCAGGTCATTGGCCAGGGAGCGAAAAACGATGAACTGGCCGTTGCCCGAAACCATCGGGTTGTAGCTGTCTTCGTTGCCCGGCGCGCCGCTGGTGCTGACGCTGACCAGATCGATGGTACCGGTATCCCGGTCCTTGAGGAACACGTCTTCATGGCCGTTCAGATCGTTGGGTACGAGCTCATTGGTGTAGGAGAAAAAGGCCACGTAGCGGCCGTCATCGGACAGCGAGCCCGACAGGCTGTCGCCATCGACGCTGTTGCCGCTGGAGTCGCGGCTGACCCGCTCGACCGCCGCAATCGGCTGGGCCGTGAGATCAAACACGAAAACGTCATCGGCACTGTTGCTGTCGTCATTCAACGGGCGCGCGTCGGTGTCGAACAGGTTTTGGAGCGTGGCCCAGGTGTGAAACAGTAAGAATTGTCCGTTTCCGGAAATCTGGGGCTCGTTTCGGGCACGTTGCGGACCTGCCGCCGTGCTTCCGGACGCGAGCCTGGGGAGCGGCTGCAACACGCTGTCATCACTGCGGTCGTAGAGCGTTGGCCACGCCACGTTCGACGTTGGGCGGCCTTCGAAGACGATCAGCTGACCGTCATCTGAAATCGAAGGATGGGTAGAAAAGCGGGAGCTCTGGCTGCCATCGGTCAACACGCTGACCCGCTCCACCGTGCCGGCGTTAAGGTCGTGGACGAAAACATCCGACCAGCCGTTGGTGTCATCGGCGATCAGGTTTTCCGCGTTGGAGCGAAACACGATCACCGAGCCATCGTCCGACAACTGGGCGTTGTAACTGTCACTGTCTGCCTGGCCGCCGCCGCCGGTCACGCTGATGCGCTCGATCTGGGCGATTCCGAGCAGGGGCCAGGTCAGGATGACCAGGATCAGACTCGAGAAGATTCGAATATGTAGTCCTTGGCGCTGAAGGGATAAACACATAGCGGCTGCCTGCCTGTTGAATGCATAAAAGGGGAGGCGCAAAGGCAACGAATTTCGGATCAAGGTCATTTGACCGGTCTCCCTGGAGGAGTGTCCGGCCGGAATGACACGCGGACGTAGCAGGGCCGCAACTGGCCAAATGGTCAGGTGCGGCACTCATCAAACGGCGGTTTTCGAGCAAGATCTCGACCAGGCGATCAAACGAGTGGTGCTGGCGCGCCGGACGGCTGCGTCACCGTTTCATAACATCGCCCAGGATAAGCTCGGCAACAGTAAACCAGCGCCTGTCACGAGGAGGACACGCGACCATGATCAGCTTCACCCTCAACGGCCAACCCGTGGAAACGGACGCGGATCCGAACACACTGCTGCTGATGTATCTGCGCGAGGAATTGGGTCTGACTGGCACCAAGTATGGCTGTGGTGCTGCCCAGTGCGGGGCCTGCATGGTGCATTTCGAAGGCTCGTCGATGTTTTCCTGCCAGATCACGCTGGCCAGTGTCGCCGGAAGAAACATCAAAACTATCGAAGGGCTGAGCGAGAACGGTGACCACCCGCTGCAGAAGGCCTGGGTCGAGGAACAGGTTCCCCAGTGCGGTTATTGCCAGTCCGGCCAGATCATGCGCGCGGCGGCGCTGCTGGACACGAACCCTTCTCCCTCGGAAGATCAGATCCGGTCCTGGATGAGCACCAACCTCTGCCGATGCAGTACCTACAACCGCATCGTCAAGGCGGTTCAGCGTGCTGCCGACGAGATGCCAAAATGAGCGGCTCAGTGCACACCTCACGGCGGCTGTTTCTCAAGTCCGGCGCCGCCGTAGCCGTTGCGCTGGCCACTGGCGGTATCCGGCTGGAAGCGTATGCCAGCCCCAGCGACAGCGACAAAACCCGAGAGATATTTGCCGGTTGGGTGGAGATCAGGCCCGACAACTCGGTTCATATCCTGTTCCCCTCAACAGAGATGGGGCAGGGCAGCGAGACGGGTCTGCCGCAGATTCTGGCCGATGAGCTGGAAGCTGACTGGGACCAGGTGTCGATCCATCAGCTCAATCAGGATGACCGACGATTCGGCAACCCCGCGTTCGGCAATGTGCTCTACACCGCGGGCAGTTCGGCCATTTACGGCTACTTTCAGGTATTGCGCCAGGCCGGAGCCACCCTGCGGGACATGCTGCGGCAGCGCGTGGCGGACGAGTGGGGGGTCGATGTGCAGGCGCTGACAGCAGCAAAGAACCGGGTGATCCATGCGCCATCCGGCCGCAGCCTGTCCTATGGCGACATTGTCGCCTTGCCGCGATTCTCGGAGACAACGCTATCAGCGCCGGCAG